>Ga0213864_10000011_pt1 | contig 85252 bp, 111 predicted proteins | sample PICome_5_FD_160078 | JGI IMG/M metagenome (GOLD analysis project Ga0213864, IMG submission 160078) | Coastal seawater microbial communities near Pivers Island, North Carolina, United States - PICO247 | ecosystem: Environmental > Aquatic > Marine > Coastal | place: USA: North Carolina... | reverse complement strand
AAGGTCCTAGAAATGTTACCGTAGGCATCTAATCAACCTCAGTTGTACATCACTAGAACGCTCGTAGTGTTAGCCGAGCCACTTAGGTATTGTAGAGTAATGGTTAGACTTGACACGCTTGCACCTACTGATACTGCCGCAGTACCAGTGTCAGTGGTAAATGCACCAAGTATAGAAGTAATGCCACCCGCTAGGATGATTGTTTCACCGTCTGCACCACCTGTTACATTGATAAGAGCCATCTTTGGTGCGGCATCGTAGCCGTTTGCACCATCGCTGTTGGATGCGTTGAAAGTACCCGGACCACCGCCCGGATAGGTTACATCTGCCGCACCGTCTAGCCACTCAGTAGTACTTTGTGACCCTGCTCTAAGTTCCCATGCACCTACAAGAGTTGCTGTTGCTGTTCCGCTTAATGTTAATTCTTTAGCCATAATTTTTCACCTCATTATTTTTGATGTCCTCACTTTAGGTCACGAACTGAACCGTGTCCTCCAAAGAAAGTTGTCCAAAGTTCACCCATTGTGCGGTACATACCCTCTTGACCCAATCTGTTGATTGCGAATGGGTCGCCAGTTTCGATACCACTCTCAAAGTATTGAGTAGGGATAGCAGTGGAGAAGTATAGGTAGTCTGTGTCTAGGAAGTACATTCTGCTGATTGTGTCAGATTCTACATCCTTTGATGGAATGATTGGAACACCGTTGTAAGTTGCTACGATGAATCCAGCCTCGATACCGGGTACACCCTTAACACCGTTGTAGGTAGGTGTAACTCTCTTTTCTTCCATGAATCTTTGTTGAGATTGTAGAAGTTGTTGTAGTCTCATTAGTGTGTCATATCCAGTTAGGATAACCTTTGGATTTCCACCACGAGTCCAAATCTTTTGGAACAAGTCGTCAAGTTGGTCTAGTGATAGGTTTCTGTCAGTTCCACTGTTCTCATTGTGTTCTGCCAATGACCATGAGTTTGCATCTCTATCAATGGAGTAAATGTCTTCATCAGTACCAGCAGAAGCACCAGTGGTAACACGGTCTAGTGACTCGAAATCGTTACCTGCCACTGTTGCTTTGTCTTTTGTTAGCATTTGGTTGATGTGTTCAGCGTGGTGCTTACCCATCTCTTCCTTTAGAACTGCTCTAATGTCGCCTAGTCCGTCATCTTTGTCGGATAGGAACATTGCTGTCTCGGACATGTCGAATGTGTGAACAACTGTCTTAGGCTTTGCCGCAATGTGTTGGAAGGTAGGCTTGGTTGTCTCAGGTAGTGTAGCGTTCTCAGCAACACCGCCTCCAACTGAGAAGGAAGGCTTTGCTGTAACTACTCTCCATCCACTTCTTTCCCATGGCCTCTTAGGTAGGATAGAGAAAGCGTTGAATTCTTGGTTTAGTTGTGACCAAACTTTTCTACCGTAGATTGCTTGGTATGTTCCTGCTGTTGTAGATAGCATAGGTGCATCTGCTTTCAGCAATTCGCTACCACTGTATGAGTAGCCCATTGCGTTTCCAGCACCGTAGTAGTATCTCTCCATGTCTTTGATGTTTCTTATGTAATCTCTTGCCATATTATTCACTCCCCTCTTAATGTTCTGTTAGCAAGGGCGTGAACTTCATCCCAGCCCATATTTGCCATATCCTGTGTAGAAGGAATCTCAATGTTTGAAGCAGATGCAGATTTAGCGATTGGTGTACCGCTTACTGCACCCATGTTGTCAATTCTCTCGGACAAAGCCTCGATTGACTTTACGATGTCTGCTAGTGGCGCACGAGCATCGAAAGCAGATTTCTCAGCCTCAGCCTTTGCGACCTCTAGTTCATTGTTGAATCTGTTAGCAAATGATTTTTCCAAGTCATTGCGGAAGTGTTGTTCTTTTGCCGCTTGCTTGTAAACTTCGTAAGCCGCTTCGATGTCAGCATCACTGACATTTTCACTGTTTAGGTATCCTTTGGATACTTCCGCAGGACCCATTGCACCAGCAGGTGTTTTTCCACCACTAGCGGAGATTGCGGAGATTGCACCAGTGGAAGGAGAACCTTTGTCTTGTCCTCTTCCTCTAACTTGTCCAGCAAAGTAGTCAGCACCGTCAACCGCATCCGGGTTGTCGAAGCCACCAAGTTGAGCCTTCTCTAAGTTGTCGAAGTGTGTTCTTACGCCAGCAACATCTACGCCAGCAGATTTTAGTGTGTCTTCCATCCAGTTTAGGTACTCGGAGGAAATGACATCGCTGTATTCTTCACCTTTTGCGTACATCTTTTCGTCACTCTCTTCTTCTTCTTTTTCTTCTTTAGGTTCTTCGGTCTTGTCAGCCTTAGACTCTTTTTTGCCTTCCATATGTTCACGGAGAGCAGGAGGAAGTTCGCCTTTCTCCATAGCGTCAAGTCGGGCTTCTAGCCTGTTCATCAAATCACCAATTTCTGTTGTTTCTGTCATGGTATTATCCTCCTTTAAGATGGTAAACTGTGCTTCCGGGTTGATACCCTTTTCGCATATAGTTATCTCATGCAACTCCATTTTTGAAATCTCTTGGTAGTCGCCTTTTTCCATATCGGACTTGCGAACTCTCTTGAAGGCTTGACCTCCAATAGAGAATCCACGAAGGTTGCCCTTACGGATTTCGGCGGCTACTTCACGAGCCTTCTCAATATCGTTGCGGAGTTTAACTACGACAAACATACCTGCGTCATCACATTCGGATTTCCACATTCTTCCGTTGGAGTCTATGTAACTATCAATTACTTCTCCAACTTGTATGTTTGAGTGTGCAAGTTGAACATTTCTATACTTCTCGCTCTTCATGAAGCCATCAAAGGCATCTTTCAAAGCACCACGAGTAATCAAGTCGCCTTGCTTGTCTACTAACTCTACTGACGCATAGCCAGCAACAACCAAATCTGTACTGCTCTTAACGAGAGCAATACCGGATTCGGGGTTTCTTAGTGTTAGCATTAACCTGTGCTAGATTACTCATGGTATATTAAAGAGGTAGTTAATTCACGATAAAATAGGTTGGTCGTTTTCGTAGTCCAAATTTACCTCTCCACCCTCTCTATCACTTATTTTTAGGTGATTTAATCTTTCTTTACGGTTATTTTTTTCTTCATCATCCGATTCTTCCCTTTCACCATCAAAGTCCGGTAAGGTGGCATCATCTCTCAACTTTGTAGGTCCACGAGGCGATTCATCGGGTGTTACCATGTCTATACCTAAGCCTTTTGGACCAGTCCATGTCATTCTTTCTTTGGATATGGTATCCAGTGTGCGAATCATCAACTCCAATGCTTTCTTCTTCATGTTTGGTTTGAGTAGCCTATTCTCATCATCTTCTTCTATGATACCAGCACTACCCTCTTCCATTTGCTCTTCTGTCGGTTTCTTTGGCATATCCATCTCAGCCTTCTGCAAATATCCCTCTATCATTAATGGCGCAAGCGGCGACCAGTATGGTTGAAGGCTCTCAGCCAATATCACAGGATAGTCTGCTTTCTTTAAAGAACCAACAGCACTTGTAGGAGAATGTATCATCCAGCAATCATTGAACTTCTCATACTCATAACTGACTACATCTAAATCTTTCATGATTATTTGAATATGAGAATCGTTTACTTCTATGTCATGTGGTAGCAATACAGGTGCAAAGGACTTAGTGAGTAAGTCAAGAGATTCTGTGCTTGCCGCACCTTCTCCTTCTCCTTCGCCTTCTATCTCTTTGAATTGTACATTGTAAACAGGTCTTTCCTTTCTGTTCTTCTTAGTTACACCAGTAATAGATGCTCTAACAATGTCACCTATCTTGAATGCTCTTTGTTGGTTGTGTGCAGTTCCTACATCCATGTAGTGACTACCCTTGATTTCGATTACACGATTACCTAATCCACTGTCATCTAACAATGGTCCTGCGCCTAGTTGGTATGTGTAAGGTCCTTTCCCTCTCCTATCTAGTACAATGAAGTTGAAATCTCTAGCCTCTCTTAGTAGCACCCACTTAGGATGTCTTCGCTCGCCCTTCATGTATGTAGACTTGTTATCTCTTAGTAGGATGTTGTCGTGGTCTTCTTTTAGAGATTTGATGGCATCTTCTAATCCCTCATTGTCTGTCATTCTAGTATCGTGTGGACCCGGTACAATCACATTCTCTTGACTATCAAATTGTGAGCGTAAAATCTTCATTCTTTCATGCATGTGCATGTCGGATATATTGTTATCATCATAATTGATGATGTCTATAATATTCAATTCTTCTTCACCAAGTATAGCATCTAATGTGTAGTTTTTGTCATTTAGTTTTTCTACGGCTTCTTTAGTTGCTTTCTTCAAGCCTTTCTTTTTACCGTTTTCATCGTAAGCAGTAATCTCTTCACCGTTCTTTACAAGTACAATTCTTTTTCCATCATACCATTTACTAACTACCCAAGAGCCACTGAATCCTCTCAAATGTTCTAAGTCATTCATGTCAAAGATTCTGTGCATTGGTCTTACAGGTGGTGTCCATGAAGCCTCATCGGATTTTGTTAGTAGAATATCGGGGTCAAGGAGTGATGTAATCAATTCTGTCATTTCACTCATAGCGATAGAAGAAGGATTATCGCTCATCATTGAATAATTTTCATAGTTCATGCTTTGATGTGCATTGTACAGATAAGCAGGTGGAGGTGCATTACTCCATACTTGTTGTCTTACATCTTGTCCGTGTACCATATCGGTTAACTCATGAGGTACACTGTGATATAGACCATCGCCTACATTTGTACCAGCGATAATCTGTCCATCAGCAGTGAACTCACATCCGACAGTAGGACTCAATTCGTATGCTTTGTGATGCCCACCAGCGTCAAATGTGTCCATCAAAGAACCATGAGCAGGGTTAGGCGCACCTACTGGAAGATTATCTATTAAACCAGCAGTTTGCACAACACTTCTTTCGGGTGTGAAAATACCTTCTTCATCATCTAAAACGGTTGGATTGAAGTGAACTATCGTGTCTAAATGATTCTTAGTCTGTGCAGATGTCTTACCTTTACCCTTCTGTTTGAAATCTCTCATACCGTGAATATCATTTCTAATCGCACCTACACCAGCGGCTAACATATCGTGTCCAAACTGTTGTTGATTCAACAATAAATTCAATCTACTAGGTAACTGATGAGAGTAATGCTTCTTCCAATCTCCTTCACTCAGTTTAGGTTGTAGAGCATCCATCGCACTGTGATAATCTTCTTCGTGAAGTAATCTATTAAATAATTCATCGTTATTTAAATCTCCAAGTTCTCGGACTTGTAACTCTTCATTTTGTAAAAGATGTTCAGTACTTGCACCTTTTATGTCTTTGAATGCACCGTTCTTGAGTAGATTACCAATTGTAGAAACCATCAGTGGTGTATTGAATTTATTACTTTCATTGATTAATTCTCTAGCGTGTTCATTCGCTTTAGTAGAAGGTTTGATACCTAGCGTATCAAGAACTTGAGATACGCTCATGTTACCATCTATCACAGTACCATCTTTGTTTAGATGCTGTGCAAGATTTGTGTGGAATGAGGACTTGCCTTTATTCTCTCTAATCTGTGTACCAATACCATAATTCTTGACTGTTAAACCGTGTACCCTATGAGGTACAGACGAGATATATCTTTGAGCATCTCTAAACGCTCTTGCATTGTTGGCAATAAATGTAGCAGGATTACTGGTATCGAAAGCATTAGGGTCAGCCTCTAACATTGCTGGTACTATTTTATCACGAGCAACCTCGGCTACTAATTTTCTGTGACTAGACGCAATATCATTGAGATATTTTGCATTTATTTCCCAATGACTTGAAGGTTTACCCATTACTTTCGTCATGCTTTGCTGTTGAATTTGTTGTAGTTGTTGTGACTTTTCTGCTAATTGTTCTCTCAGCATCTCAACAGTAGTTGGGTCTTCTGCACCTGCTAATTGTTTATTGATTTTTTCAATCTCATCATTGAGTTGAGTCTCTTGCTCAAACATAGGTAAAGCCCCACCGAATCCTAGCATGTGTGATATAGAATCAAGTCTAGTAGGATTTTTCGCATCGCCTCTTTCTTTCATAGTGTTAGCAAGTCCATCAATTGCAGAATAAACCGAGTCAATAGGTAACTTATCACTTACAGAATATCCTAAAGAATTTTTCAATTCTAACAACTTGTCATCATCTTCTAAGAAATTCAAAATTTTACTAGGATTATTCGTATTCTCTATTTTAGCAATTGCATTAATTATCCTAAGTGCTGAATTCAATGTCTTGTCATTCATGAACTGATTCTTTAGATTTTGGAAACTGGGTAGTTTAACTCCCCATCCCATATAATCAGTAAAATCATCTCTAGTGATACCGCCCGATACAGCCTCATCGCCTCTCATCAAATCTTTGTAAGACATTATTGATTTTTCAGCAGGTGTGTGAGGGTGCTTCATTTGCCCTCCTAAAGTTTCTATGAAGTGTGATAACTGTGCATTTTCAAGTAATCTACTATCGCTCGTAGAAGCACCATACATCATCTCAGGTTTTGCTACCATAGTAGGTATAATAGAAACTGGGAACTTAGAAGGCTCTCTATGATTACCCAGTTCTTTTCTTTGCATAGAATTCATGTTTCTAAGTGCATATTCATACTGAGGTGAAAGACTAGACTTATGTTCAGTGTAATTGTTCTTGTCAGTAATACCTTCTCTTGTACCAACAACCCTAGAAGTATTGAAAGGTGATAACATATTTTGTAGCAAATCTTGATTGTAGTTATATTTGAACTTACCTCCTACTATTTTAGACATACCAGCCTTAGTGGGCGTAGATATTAGTTCATATTTACCTATGGGTGAAGTTCGCTCAGGCATAAAGTGATTGATTAACGATGTCATATTCTCTCTAGGTTGAATATAATTTTCACTTTCACCTCTAATATCGAACAAAAACGAGTCACCATTTTCATCTTGAGTATTAGCATGTACTGATTCAAGGTATGTAGGTAGTGAAATTCCCGCACCTCCCTTGACTTGGAAAGGTGAAGACCAAAATGCGCCCGGTCCAAAAGTAAAATCACCGTATTCATCTTCTCTCCAATAGGGTGCTTTTTCTTCATCGGGATGTGGTCCATATACAGATGTGAAAAATCCTCTATGTTTTCTCACATCTTTTATTTTAGACTTCAAAGAACCGCCATCTTTTGCCATTTGGTAGATAGTATCTAAGTCTTCTAATGGAATAACAGGTTCTTCTAAATTACCGTACAAAGGATGGTCTTGCATTAATTCTCTAGTGTTAGGGTCATATCCTCCTAAGTGTAGTAAGTCTTCAAATGACATTCTTATTTTCTGTTGACTTCTTGGCGTGTTCTTTTTGAAATGTCTTGCAGTAGCATCTTGTAGTTCTTCCCACTCTAGTTCTGCCATTGGTTTATTCTTATGTAAATCCAATTTAGGCATATGTGTAAGTGTTTTTCTACCATCTACTTCGTACATCTCATGCAACTTGTCAAGAACAATCTCGGACATGCTCGCACCGCCCATATGTACAAGCGGTACATGTGATAGCGTACCCAAAGATTGTCTTAGGAAGATACCTTCTCCTTGATTGTAATCTGTTTCGTTATTTTCTTGATACATGTGTGCATTTCTACCCTTGTGAGTATTTGGTCTAATAGCCCAATTCATTTCGGGTGTCATACGCATTAATGCATTGTAGGTGAGTCTAGTCGTTGGAATTGATTCACCATTAGGTAATTTAATTCTCTTGTATTTATCCACACCTACATCATCAAGATGTTCTAAAACGGCATTTCTTTCTTCGGGGTTTAACCATTCTAAACCTAACATGTACCCCATGTGTCCAAGAGCAGTAGGAAGACCGCTGTAAGGGTCTATATCTTCCGAAATCCAGTCTTTTGCTCTATCATCAAAATGCCTTTCACGCATAATTTTCTCAATGTCGTCAGGTTTGTATCCTTCCTTCACTAAATCTTCTTCTTGGAAAGAATTTTCTTTTAGCCATCTAGCATAATCTCTCTCGTACATGTCATCTTGATGAGTCACTGTGCTACCGTTTATGTGTATATTACCCATCAATGGTATATTCTTTTTATCAAAGAAACCAGCGGTATAACCTGCTTTGATAGGATGGTCGTGTGGAAGATGGGAAAAGAAATCCTTCTCCATTTCTTTTTCTTCTTTTATTTTACCACCAAGAGAATGACTTCGTAACATCTCTACAAAGTGAGGCATACCAGTTACGGCATGTGTTCTCAATAATGGGTGATTCGCTTCATGGAAGGGAAAATGTTGTGTTTGGTGAGAGTGTTGCATGGATTTAGGAAAATAAGAAGGCCATGTAGACATCCTATGTTTAGGGTCATCGGGTGATGCTAAACCATCTTTCCATACATGGTTAGTAGGTTCACCGTGAGTATGATGTGTGGCTAGGAGTAAGCCTTCACCCTCAGTTTTGTCATAATCCATGTCAACGAATGTCTCATCATCCTCTTCTTTGATGATGCTATCTGCCTGTCTTTTTAGCGTTAAATAAAATCCATCGGTAGGCGATTTTTTCATATTCTCAAATGCGAGAATGTATTCTGCCGCTGATGTTCTTAGTTCAAAACCGTCTGTCAATGACTTGAGTAGTTCATTGGTGCAATGAATTAAGTGTTCTTGTGACAGACACATCACCGCCTTCATTGAAGCGGTCTAAACTGGGGGCAAGCCTTGATGTTTGTGCCAAGAGTTTCGGCTCTCATACATCCGGTACTAGGCGTAGCACCACATTCACAAATAGTAGGTGGTCTAAACTTCTTCAACTCTTTTCCACCAGCCGCAATCTCTCTTTCTACACCGCCACCCTCATGTGGGTTTTGTGCAGATGCAAGAGCCTCCATGTTAGCACTTTCCTTGCCCTTCTTTGTTTTCTTAGCATCTTCTGTTTCGATAGTCTTTCCATTTGTGGTAAAATAACCAGTCTTGGTTTGTCCACCGGATTCAGCCATGAAAGCAGGATTAACATTAGTTATTTTCTCAGCCTTGTATCCCGGCTCGGCTTTTTCCATTTTGCCTCCGCATCCCATCTTCATACAGCCGCCCTTGTCCATTTTATCACCACAGGAAGGGCATTTTTCATCACACTTACAATCATCGCCTTTACCCTCACATTCGGGGCAGTTCTTCTTGGCTTTTTCCAATTCGTCTATTCTTAGTGCTAGTTCACGAGCCTTTTTCAAATAAGTTGCTTCTTCAAATCTAGGTTTCATTGCTTCACCCCTGTTTCTTGTTCTTTGGCTGTTATAGCCATTTCATGAATATCTTCCCATGACATACTGTGGACTTGCTCATTAGATAAAGATGAGAAATCATTTCTTGACTTTAGGATAGTATCATCAAGCCCTACATCACCTCTAAATGGGTCTACTGTCAAATCAGCAGTGAGTGGAGTAGAAACAGGAACAAGACCCATTTTCTTAATGAGAGATTTTGGGTTGTTTATCATTTGTTTCAATGCTTCATTTTCTGCTTTTAGAATGTTAAGTGTGTTATCCATAGACTCCATTTTTGTGATAAGAACGCCGACTAAATCTGCCGCATTAGGTTCTTCACTCATGTAGTCCACCTCAAACTCTTCTACCGTATGAACCAGCACTTCTCTTGTAGTTCTTTGCTAATCTGTTAGAAGACATGAATCCAAGTCTGTTACCGGATTCAATCTGCACATTGGAAGGTTCTTCAAACTTCATGACTGGTACACCACCAGCGAATATGTCTCTTGGTCCAACTGGGGTAACTACATCGCTCTTTGCGATTTCGTTTTCCAAGTCACCAGCCAAAAAGTCGCTGAGTTTCTGTACTTCTGTCAATTGTTGCTTTGCCATTTGTGCATCGCCGTCTTCTAGTGCAGTAAGGAAAGCCTTCTGTGCTAGTTCCATTTTTCTTGCCATTGGGTGCATTTTTAGTAAGTCCATATCTATCCCTACTGCTTATCTCATACCGTATCCATTTAATAACATTTATGCGCCTCTAATATTTCTCGATTGCATAATATTTTCTAAATTTCTTTCTTGAATGGATGGCTGTGGACCTCTTTGTTGTACACTAGTCACAGGCGCACCGCTACCGGGTGATGCTCTTCTTTGTGGTGCGGCAGGACCTCTATTTCGTATTCCCATGCCTTGACCTCCCGGTTGTGGTGGAGGCATGATTTGTTGCATCATCTGTGGAGGCATCTGTGGACCAGCCCCTTGCATTGGAGGCATCATACCCGGAGGCATACCCGGAGGCATACCCGGTGGAGGTGCGCCACCCGGAGGTGCGGCTTGTTGTGCTTGTGGTTCGGGCTTCCTGTAAACGAATCTAATGTCTCTATCAGCGGTGTCCTCTACTAACTCCGGTTGGAATCCTAATTGTGCCATACGCTGTGCTACATTCAATTCTTGTTCATCACGCCTTAGTCTTGTAATTTCATCTTCTTCCTCGTTTGGATATAGAGTCAATTTCCAATCCTCAACATTCATCTGCCTTAGAAGTCTTGGGAATAGAACTTGAGTGTAGACTTTTTGACCGAATTCTACTGCCCTGTTGGTAACAAGTATTTGCAGACCCTCATTGTTCAATCCGCCGGATTTACCATTGTCTACCATAAAGATACTAGATACACCATAGAATGCCGCCATACGGTTTCGTATTTCATCTCTTACAGCAATATACTGCATTTCTTCAAGCGTATCCATGAACTTGACCCAATTAACGCCACCACGACCAGTACTGGATTCAATACCAACCTTTGGAACATAGTGAGGGTCACGCTCCATCTTTTCGTCAACTGCCTTCCAAAATGATTTCATTGATTCTAGGTTATCGGTAGTTACTGAAACAATACCTTTCGGCATTCTTCTCTTTTGATATGCGGTGTAAATGTAATTATCCATCGCAGTTAGAGTCATGGCTTGTCTCCACATCGTATTGACTGGGCTTCTACCGTACAACTTAGACGGTTTGTATTTACTGACATGTATGACTTCACCCTCTACGAAATATTGTGTCTTACCACTACCGGCCATGTTAGCATAGTGTACATCGTGTAATTCAGCACCACATATTTCACAAGTCTTGTCTTCTGCGTGTGTCTTCACTTGGTCACGGTGTATCAAACATGTACGATACCTTCCACCTCTTACACCACGCTTGTCAGCGATGATACGCATGAATATTGGGTCGCCTCTCATAATTTCTTTGACTCTAAAGAAAGCAACTTCTTTGGTTTCGGGGTCAATAAAATACTCTTTTACTAGAATCAAAAATGCATCGTCTACAATATTCAAATCGGATTCAATCTCATTTAGCACACTGATGAAAGACTGTTCCATGCTGTTTTCTTGTTTCAATAACCACTTAGGATATGTAAGTTCATCAATGTCGGGCTTTCTCACTGGACCTCCACATTCTTTACATTCGTCTACTTCGCTTTGATATTCTTCATCGCACTGTGTACACTTTACTGCGAATTTCTTTTCCCAGTGGTATCCTCTACGAAACATTTCTTGTCTTAGTTTAGCAAGAATAGTTCTCAAAATCAAAGACTCATTACTGACCGCAAAAAGAGCAGGGATGGTGATACCTTGAGCCATTACTGGTTCTTGAATACCACTAGTCCACAACGGCATGGTTGGTGTAGGAGTATCTTTTCTCCTAAACGGTCTACTTAAGGTAGACAAAAAACGGTTAATTCTACTTTCTTCTGCCATCACAATCCCTCAGCGTATCCACCTATCGTGTCTGCATTAACTCCCCACTTATTAAGTAGGGAGTCGGCTTTACTTTTATGTTCTTTCCAATTGTTGTATGTTACTAACTGATACAACTCGGTCTTACGCATTGAATCTTTTTCTTCAATATAAGACAACATAGCCTTTGCTTGTAGAGACTTTAATCTAAGGAACGGTGTAACTCCTTTTAGTAACTCTCGAATAGAATCTTTTGATGAGAAAATAAGTCTGTGAACTGGCTTGACAGTATTCTTAGCAAGTTTTTGGTCGCTAACTATTCTACCACATCCAAGCATCTTTTGTAAATCTTCACAGTGTCTTTTACCATTCTCTCCACTGGCTACAATAGTAACTCTAGGGTCGCCTCTTTCGCTGATAAAAATACTACCGTCAGCATCTATGAAACCAGCGGCATACGCCATTGGGTCTTTAATAATCAAACCACTGGAACCCATTTTTACAAATCTATTACCAGTTTTGTATACATCAACTTCTTCTCCATACATTTTGAGAAGGGCAGATATTTTTTGTGTTGTCATGAATTTATTGAACACTCCACTACCTCTACTAAGAATCTCACGAGATTGCATCTCTCCTTCTTTTTCTAATAAATCGGATATGAAGTATAGCGAATCTTGCTGATGTTTGTTCAAAGTATCAATCTGCGAAAGTGTGTTTCTCCACATTTTTTGTGCATCTTTCTTCATTTGATTAGCCTCTACCCACTCTAACTGGTCATCCGTAGACCAATCCGACTTTTCATTGAGCATTTGTAAAACTGTGATTGCCTTGAGAAACTGTTGACATGCTTTTTGTAAACTAGTACTACGAGATTCACCGAACTTGCGTAGTGATTTCAATGCCTTATCGTCAATACCTATTCCACGAATTACATGTTCTATTCCATTAGACCACGATAGAGATTTAATTGTACTATCTATTTCCATTGCCTTGATGCTTCTAATGTCTTCTATTATTGCATCATATTCTGCTTTGTTCATTTTATCGTGCCTTCTCATCTTACGAAACATGCGTATGATTGTGTTTGCGTTCTTTCCATACTTTGTTTCAAACAAGCCATCTCCATTGAGGCTCGCTGGACTAGTAATCTCATCTACTGTAACAAAATCAGTCTTGAGAATTGGTACACTAGTATGGTCGAAGTTTGGATGCTGACTAAGATTTTTAATCACAAAATCCGAGTATTCGTCATCAAAAATAAGCGGAGTATCGTAATCATCACCGATTAACATACTACCCCACATAATGACCACTCAAATGACCTATGATTTAATCTTTCTTCCCTTTTACAGCCACTTTCTTGTCTTTCTTTGGTTTAGCAGTAACAGCGATAACCATTACCATTCCCTTCTTACCTTTCTTATCATTCTTCATACTTTTCACCACCGTTGGTTTACCACCGACACCTTGTTTCTTTGCTCGCTTACGCTTTGTAGCGGCTCGCTTTTGACCTTCGCTCATAGAGCCACTAGTCTTAGGTGTTTTGGAACTTACTTTTACACTTGGTCTGCACTTTGGATAACCCTTCGAGGAAGTCTTGGCTTTACTTCTACCACAAGGAGGATGTTTACCGTCTTTGTCCTTGCGAGATACATCTACCCACTTCTCTTTGAACCAGCGGTTTAGGTTCTTGATTACAAGAGTGTCATGGCAGGTGCATCTTTCAGTCATTCCTTTCTCACCCACGCATCACAAATATGGTCAGCCATACAATTGAAGTCGTACCACTTGCAGTAACCAGTCTTAGGGTCATCCGTTGCAGAACTATCCCATGCCTTACATGTACCACAGTTTTTCTTGAGTTTCATCTCTTCCTCGGAAGCCTCACGATAATTAGGAGCGTCACGCTTTGCTTTTAGAAAAGCCATGACATATTCAAAATCTATCATTTCTTCTTCCCCTTCTTCCTAAACTTACCTCGGCAATATTGTACCGCCCATCCATTAGCATATGCTGATGGATATACCTTGAATTTACGCTTTGCCGCCGCTTTTCCTTCCGGGCATAGTTTCTTCTCTAAAGAATCCCATGCGCTCGACATTCCTATGCAATGACCGCATTCACAACTTTTTATCATTAAAATCCCCACTCTTCAAACGGATAAATCATGGTATCATCCAACCATCTGCTAGGCTTGCTTCGCTCCTGTGTGGTTTTCCACGCATCCAGTCATCAAAGCCGGGTAGCACATCATCTAGCAGAACTACGCTACCCTTGAATTCTTTAGTAGCCCAATTAGCCAAAGCAAGACTCATCGCCAAGTCATCGTGCGTACCTACGGATTCTAGTCTGCCGTTTTTCTGCATACCGAATCTGTTCAGTTCAGTTTCTAACTTGTGTGTGAACTCTTTGCTTCGCTTGTCACCATATGGAGTTTGTATTTGTCCTTGTTCAAATGCCATCAGCAGTGACATAAACAGGCTCTCTTTACGAGTACGAGTTGTCATGAAGGTCTTAATTGGTATGTCGTTTCTCATCTCTACCAATTCTGCTTCAAACATACGCTGGAAGTTGTTACCTTCAAGTTCAATCAAATCCGGCTGGAAGCGATTGTTCAGCATTAGTATCTGTTTCTTTTGAGCAAGGCTTCCCATCCCCTTCTCGTGTACGATTCCCACTATCTGTTTAATACCTTCACCCGGAGGTATCCTCATCACAGTCATGGCCGTAAAGTCTGCGTTTTTGTCGGAGGCTATCGCAGTATCCCATCCGATGAAGTGTTGACCGAATACACCGGCTACTTCACCATCAGCATTGTATTCTACCTCGGCTTTGTCAAGTAAAACCAAGTCAGTGTTTCTCGCTTTCTCTAGTAGTTCATTAGGGAACATACTTGCTACATCGTGAATAGGCTCGCATAGATACTCACGAGAGAATTGTATAGCCGGCATAGTCAAACGCCTTTCATCTAGTGCCTCAAGATTCCATCTCTCCGGCCATAATGCTTCACCGTTTGCGTTAATTGCGGGGTAAGTTTCTACTGTGAATGTCTCAGTCTGCTCTAATTCAGCGTACAGGTCATTGTAACTGAAAGGTGTACCGACCATCATCAGTCTACCTGTGTGGTGCAGTACAGGAAGCAATACACCGTAGAACCAGTCTGCGGCTCTTTGTAGTTCAGTACCAGTAGTACCCCACAAAATATCGTCACACAGAACAACATTCGGGTGGAATCCACGAGTACCACCACCAACGGACTTTGCCATAATACGGCTTCCGTTGCTGAACTCGAAATATGTCTTTCTCCACGGTCTACCTTCCGGTATCAAATACCTCAAACAAGGTGTACCCTCTATGTTGTTACGGATGAATCTCATGTGTTCAAGCGTCTGCTCAAGAGAGTGAGAGAAAATCATGATGTGAGTACCCGGCTGAAAAGCCGCTATCCAAAGAGCATAAGACATGAAGAATACAGACTTGCCGTGGTCACGACTCGCCTTAACACAATAGTATCTGTTCTCAGCCAGCCCCTCATCCCAGCACTGGTGATGATAAGAATAATCGAATTTTAAAATATCATTAAAAAAATACTTGAATGACTTCGAGGACATTTTTCTATCCATGTCCATGATGAACTCATTCATGTCTGTCATAAGTTCACCTTCTATGTTTTAGGAATGTAAATGTAATCGCATTCGCTACATCCTCAGCGGATTGCTTGTAGAAAATATCACCCATCTCATCGTATACCATATCTACATACGATTTTTGTGCTTCACCAGTAACTTGGCCTAAACGCTTTATTCTGTCAGCCTCTTCTATAATATTATCGTGATGTTCGGGATGTACACTTTCTTGTATTACACCAGCAGTATTCTGTGTAGAATTAATTGGTAACGGTTGTTGTACAGTATTGCCCATAGTCGTACCTAAATTTTGCACCTGTGGAGTAACTGCTTCCGCAGGAGGCATAGAAGGGTCCGGCACTGGTGCTTGTGTAGCAGTTGTAGGTACAGGTGTCATGACATTACCTCTTGTTGGTAATCGCATTTGCCCTGTTCCACGAGCGTATACTGGTAGGTCTATTTGTTCCGCTGGTTGAGCCTGTGGTTGTGCCGCTATCTCAGCATCTCTTCTTGCTTGTTCTTGCATTCTTTCCTGTGCGACTTGTTCTACCGCTTGTTCTCGCATTCTACGCTCGTTTTCAGCATCAGTTAGTTTCATTCCCCTTGTAGGGTCAAGAGCCGCATATTGGTCCATTGCACCAAACGGTGCAGATAAGTTACCTGCTTGTAATCCATAAGCGGCTTGATTAGCGGCTACTGCACCAGCCCCTATCTTACCTGCAAGACCAGCCAAAGCACCCAGTCTTTGTCCACCGCCTAAATTAGTATCGAGGACTCTTCTTCCTAAGTCCATAAATGTTGGACCGCCCCTTTGTCGGGGGTCAATCATGTATGATACTCCACCAAAGCCATTAGACTTGACTAAAATTTTACTCATAATATGCCCCTCCTTTTCAGTAGGTCAAAAGCACCGCCGATTGGATTGCTCTTGTTAAAGAATGGAAGTAATGTTTGCGCTGGGTCAGCCAATGCTTGTTGCGCTCTCATCTCAACAGGAGAGAGTGGGTCATCAGTTATAGGCGCACCTGCTCTTCTTGAACCAGCAATATCCAATACTTGTCTAAACTGTCTTGGGTCAAGACCAGCAAACTGTGGTCTTAGTTGCTGGAACTGTTGTCTTGCTGTGTGTGGGTACGATGTTGGCATAGCACCCATAGGAGGTTGAGGTGTCCTAACAGGAGGTTGAGGAAGTGACTCGCCGGAGGTTGGAGAACCGACAATTGGAGGCAACTGACCTGCTAGGACATTCTGTTGTGGAGCAGACATACTAGGGTCGTATGCTGATGTAGGCGCATATTCATGCGGGTGATGTAGGAACTCTTCCATATGTGGTTCAAGTCCTGTTTCTAATTGCCCTGTTTCGGGGTTAACTGCCGGAAAATTACCAACATTCGGAGCAATTAGAGGCGATGTAGGAATATCTCCTAATACCATTCTAGGTTCTAATCCTCTTGCATTAGATTGGTGGTCTGCTAGTGCTTCCAATACATTTCGGAATCTATCAACTTGACCCATTAGATTTTCATTAGAATACATATCAGCCGCACGAAGTTCATCGGGCGTAATTGTGTGTTCACCAAATTTACTCCTGTCCTCAGCCTCTCCGACACCGGACTTTCTAGCCAATGCCATGATTCTTCTTGCGGAAGAGTGCATACCCTTTCCACCCTTTTCACCGGCTTTGAAATAACCTAGATGGTGTTCGTAGGATAAACCGTCTTCTTCACCACCAAATTTCTGCGTCATGTAGTTTTCTAGTTTCTTGAAATTACCTTGATTACTCCTACCAAAAAGATACATCATAGCAGGTACATGCGACATGTCTTGGATAAGACTTCGCTTCAAATCCGGTGTAGTTAGTATTTCTCTAAGTGGTCTAGTAATCATTTGTGGATTGCCCATTGTGCCTTCATTGATTGTAACTTCAACATTAGGTATGTGTTCTACACCTCTTTCTAATGCTTGATTAATAATTGATTCAGCCTGTGCGTACAGTCCTCCTTTGTGGTCCCAAGAGTGTACTTTACCCTTTTTACCTAGTGACTCTTTCAAATCGGGATGGAAGAATATGTCGGGTAAATGATGAAGAGTATTGTATGTGAATACTGGTGTAGTATCACCAAAGTAATCAGTAGGAGATTGTCTTCTAGCCTCATCTGTTACTGTGGAGTCACCAATAGGTTTGTGTAATCTTATAACTTTACCAATCTCGTTATCGGGGTCAAGGGAGTGAACAGTTTTTTCTACTGGAAGATAAGGATATTTCAAGAAGTTTAGATTACTTTGCATTAGTTCGTTTCTTGAGAATCCCATATCTACTAACGCTCTCAATAATTCAGCATGGAAAGGAATAGCATATGATTCTACGAATCTACCGAATTGATTAGTTTGATAATTTTTATTTGTATAGTTAGTAATCTTTTTACCAGCGTTTGTTCTTGTAGGTCTTGTGTGGGTAAATGCGTTAGTTTCTTTATTATATGCAGAATCACCGCCCGGCAAAACATTCGCATTCGTTTTTCTCCACTGTGGAGAATCAAAATTATCTAATGCATGTGTATCGCCATCTGTGTGATTATCATTGAACTCTTCAATAGCATGATTAATTACATCAACTGGATTGACCCTTGAACCTCTATTTTTCAAAAATTCTCCAAGATGGTGAGCCACCGAATCTATACCGTGTCTGTGATGAGCGAACCCGGCATCAAACACTTGCTCTCCATGAGGTCCTACTTTGTATTCACCGTCTAAGACATTACCTTGTCCATCGTGAGCAAATGGTGGTACATCCGGCTGTCCTTCTGCTCTTAGTGCATTAACTGGTGGATTTCTAAGATAAACAGGACCATCTTGTAGGTAAGCGAGTACACCTTCCGCCTTGATGACTCTTACCTTCATCCCATATGCCCCCTGCGTGATACAATATGAGCAGGGTCAAGACCGAACAACTTTGCATCTGTTTCTGTGTTTTCAGTAGGTCCATCGGGGTCTTCATCATCAGTTGCCCTTACTCCAACAGGGTGTCCGGGTACTAGTGCTTCATCAGTTCCTTTGATGTTCTTCTTGATTTTTGCTTCCTTTTCTTTTGCACGAATGAGCCTTCTCATCAATTCAAGCAACTCCATTCTTCTTGCGAAGTTTGCCTTTAGAAGTTCACTGTGCGCTCTTTCTTCGCTCGCCATGATAGGTGCTGGCATACTTGGTACAGATGATTGCATTTGTGGCATCATTGGTTGTGGAGGCATTGGTGGCCTCATTACTCTAGGCATTCTTGGTCTTCTTATACCCATTTGTCTTAGAGAAGGTCTTGTCATTTGTCCTCTTTGAGAAGGTAAGACACCGCTTAATCTTCCAGCACCAGTTGGTCCTGCTATGTTCGACCTAGCACCGTATCTTGCATGTGGAGAATATACAGTTCTTGCACCACCGAGAATCTTTCTTGCCTCGGATTGTCCTTTGTATTGTGTGTACTTTTGTGGGTCTTTACTCAACGGTTGCTTCGTTTGAATACCCCTGTGTGACATCTCGACAGAAAGGTGAGGTTTCATCAAACCTGTTTTCTTTCCACCCTTGATACCACGCATACGGGCTTTGAATCTTCGCATTGTGGAACCCTCCGGTGTCATACCGCCCGGAGGTGTCTTGAATTGTCCTGTGCTTGGTCGGAATTGTTGTCTTGCTTCTCTTCTTCTTCGAGATGCAATTGTCTTTGGTGTTTCTCTCTTTAACAAACTACTCCATGCATTATCCATTGGCTCACTCGCTGTGAAATATGTATTTTCATTGAACGGAATACCACGGAATGAAGGCGTTGCATCTACTCTAGCAAAATTACCAGTTTTAGTATTTCTCAAGTAAGGATTTTCACGAAAACCAAATTGCATCTTAGGCGATTCGGGTATGTATGTACCAGTCATATCGGATTCTATATCCCCTACATCTGCCATATCAGGGTGTTCGGGATTTACTTCAATAACTGGTATACCTCTTTCGGCTCTATCAAAAGCCTCTTCAATAGACATCGCACCTCTAAGGTCGTTAAATTCCGATGGTGCAACACCAGTAGAAACAGGTTTGTCGCCATCCATTTCTATTCTTGCATAGCCACCTCTATCAGTATCTCTTGCTACATCTTGCGGTTCAATTAAACCCGATTCGTGTAAATTAGATATAGAATCAGTGTTAATCATTTTATCCGGTCTAAAATTTTCCTCTCCGGGGTGTATTTTGGTTCGATTTATGAAATCTTCTGTCTTTCTTCTTTCTTCCTCTAACTCTTTTTGCTTTTCAGCCAGTTCTCTTCTATACGCACGATTATTTCTTGGACCTGTGTATAGTTTACCAGTGCCACCAGTTGATGTTTTAAAATTTCTACTTACTTCTCCACGCTTACTTCTACCTGTTTCTACTCTCCTTTGTCCTAAATGAGAGAAATCTCTTCCAACTTTTTCGCCAGCCCTTCTCATTCTCTCTTCTAAAGCATCGGACTCATCTGCGCCAATACCCGGAGATATTTTCTTAGACTTTAACAAGTCACTCCAAGCGTCAGTCATTGGTTCGCTCATAGCAATAGGTAGACCCGGACTCATTGCACTTCCAGTTCCACTCTTCGCCCCAGTAGCGAGGTCAAGTAGTGTACCTCTACTTCCGGCAGGACCACCTTGAAGAGCCATTTCACGCTCATCATCACGCTTGTTGCCATCATCAAGCCCTTCTTCTTTGGTTTCTTCACCAAGACCTTGTGATGCACGAATTTTGATATGTTTTATTTTGGAACGGCTTTCCTTGCGCTCTTCTTCTTTGCGTTTCTTTTCCTCACGCTTTTCCTCATTGTATTCGGGTGACGCAGGATTATACTTACTCTCGTCTTCATTAGCCGATGAATACATCTTGTCGGACTCGCTACGGGGCGAGTACATACGAGTGTCCGAACCTCTTCCCATCATTGGCATTATTCAACCCCCATATTTTCCATTAATTGATTCTTTATCCTAGACCAAGTTTCGGGGCTTTCTTTACCCAGTTCAACTTGTAGAATGTTGAAGGTTTGATTGACTTGTTGACCCTCAGCCTTCGCACCCCATTGGTCTTGGAAGCGTAGCAAGTCTTTGACAGTTTCTCTAACTTCCTTGTGCAAGGCAACAGCATCTCTTACGAATCCATCTTCATGAACAGTGCCTTCGTCAAGCAGTTCGCTCAGTTTGTAGTTTAATTTTTCAGCGTTTGACCTCAATAGGTTTATTTCTTGCCCAGCGACTAATGCTACTTCCACTGCCGCAGACTTTTGCACTAACGGTTGGAAGTGGTGCTTCATGTGATGATATACATTATCCTCACTTATTTCTAATTCACTGGCAATCCTTTCTATATTACTTCCATCCTCAAAATAGATTCTCTCGTAATCTGCTCTCAGTGGTGTAGTACAAAGCGCACAACTTGTGTTTGAAGCCATGTGATACTCGCCCATGTGATTGCGAAAATGACGGTCAGTGGTGTTTGTTCTCCAACCCATATCTTTGTCCAGTTGCTTTGGAGAAATGTAACCTTGAAGCAGTTGTTCCTCAAGTTTGTCACGGTCTTCATGTGTGCAAAATGCACATGAGCGTTTTACAACACGCTCTCCGCCCATAGCATGGTTAAACAATGGTTATTCAAAACGATTATGGTTAAATAGGTGCTGGGCAAATCATGTGGAAGGGAAAGAGAATAGCAAAAGTGCCTCTCACAAAAGAATCAATTGATAGTTTGAAAATGGCTATCAGTGACACGGCTAAGGGTCGATTTGCACCCGCTATACTCAAAGATGAAAGACGCAGAATTTGTCAAACATGCCCAAGTAGAAGAAACAACCGTTGTCTTGAATGTGGATGTTTTATTAATGCTAAAACAAATCTGTTCAACTCTAATTGCCCGTTAAACAAATGGTGACTATTTGGTTATTCTAGCATATACTGTTGAGAGCATAATAATTGATGCTATCATAGCGAGCATCAAGTAAGATGCAGTAGAAGAACCTAAAGTTTGACCTTTGAATAATATGATTACAAGAATTGTAAGTATGGCAGACAAGAACTGTACCATTATCATATCAACAGTAACGCTTCTTGTAGGGTTCAAAACATCTAGCGTTGAAGCCGCCACTCCACTTGGCATGTATCTCCTTTCATCCATATTATCATCTCGTGCCTAAGAAGTTGCCCATGAACTTGCCAGCGGTTTCACCAGCCTTATCCATTAGACTTTCATCTTGCATCAAGCGTTGCATTGCACCACTCATTGCAGATTGTTGAGCCATTTGCGCTATTTGTTGCTGTGTCATCTCAGCCTGTTGAATGTTACCTTGTGCAGTGCCTTGCATTGTAGCAAACTCAGCCTTGATGTTCTCAGCACTCATTGTTTGAAGATGACTTGGTAGTTTAGTAATATCTAGTTTTAATCCGCCAGCCTCTTCGTCTTCAATGAATACTGCGTTCTTCATAACCTCAAGAACACTTAGACTAACCACATTGTTGATTAGTTGTACTAGTGTAGCCATTTGATTACTTGCGATAAACCTGTCAACAGGAACTATACCTCTCAACAAAAGAATCTGCATTTCCATTTCACTAGGAGGTGCTGGTTGTTGATACATTTGTTGTCCAAACTGTTGTTGTTGCACCATACCGGGGAATTGACCCGGTACAGGTTGTGTTTGTGTTTGTACACCTAAATTAAGCATACCGTTATTCATTGGTTGTTGATTATTATTTCCGAGTCCGAGCATGTTACTCACCCATCAGTGGTACTTCCTCAGCAGGGGCTTGGATATTAACTTGCCCATTCATCATTTGTTGAAATGCAGGGGTCGGTTGGTTCATCATTGCTAGTTCTTGCTGGAATATTCTAAGGTCAAAAACAATCATAGTGACATCATTCATTCCATTTTGAGGGTTTTGATAATGCAGAATGTTGATACCTTTTGTCCTCTTAGAGTCTTTTTCTAGTTCAGCAAAGAATCCTTCGTACTTTTCTAAGAATTTAGGAGTGGGGTCTTTTCTTTTGATAGTCGATACTGGTACAGTAACAACACTAACTCCTTTTCTCACATGGTCACGCAATCTTCTTGGGTTTGCTTCACGAATTTTCTCTTCTTCTGCTTCCCACTTACATAGCAAATGATAGAGATGTAAATGTTCGGGGCAATATGTACCTCTCATTTTTCTACCATTTGTGACTTTTTCTTTCGCAATAAACGCTTCATCTTCACCTGTTACTGGATTTTGCCAGTATAATTCCCAAAGAGATTTTCCAGTTTCTTCATCTTTAATTTTATCATACAAGTTATCATATTTGATTAAAGTAGCACAATCGCATCCATCAACAACACAAACATTTGTTTGCTTGTTGTATCTATGTTTACGACCTAAGAACATTCTTGCCGGATTGAAAAAGTTTCGTTTTGAAGGCATAAGAAGTTTGTAAGCCTGTTTGATGTCTTTTCTTCTAGCCTTATGAGGGTCGGGATGTCTACTTGGGTAGAAATTTACTTTAGGAACTTGTAAATTCTGTTCAGTACCTATTTCTTGCATTGCTGTTTGCGCTAATGCTTGGTCACTAAGGGCTTGATGAGAAAGCATATTGTTACCCTGTTGACTCAAAGCGTACAAATGCGCTGTGTTTACTTCTGCTAAATTATATCCTTGATTCATTCTACCACCTCTATTCTTGCCGCATAGCCATTGTCAGTTTTTACTATCTGCCAAGTTACCTTATCGCCTACTTCTATCTCTAACATTTTAGCAACCCACATCGGTATGACAGTTCTTACGCTATTGCTTGCCTTACCAACTGATACTATTTTCGTTTTATCCATATATCTCACCTATGTTGTCAAAAGACTTACCATTGTATTTTCAACATTCCACCCTATTCTTGTAGCCATGAAAGATTTTCTTGTAGGTATACCGTTCTTTTGTAGCCTAATCAAATCATCTCTAAACGGGTCGAATATCTTGTGTTCTCCTATTCTGTCTTGCCCCCAAAGCATTGCGGCAGTCTCGTCAAAGAACCTATCCGCTTTGTTAGCAACTAACATAATCAGTTTTGGAGAATATCTTTTTCCTTTAATTTTACTTTTCAAACTACGATAACGATACTGCTTGTACACTATTGCGTCTACTAGATATTTGAACCCAGCAATCTGTTGTAATGCATCATCACCGCCTTTTACTGCTCTATCATCAAATACATAGACAACAGCCTCTACTTGTCTTGATACCATATCATCTATCCATAGATTCCAAAATCTCTCTTGTCCACCTATATCGGATGAAAAGACTACTCTCTTTTCTCCTTTCCATGCTACTCTTTTTCTTGTCGGTTTAGGTAAGAGAAATTTACCCAGTAATTTTAGGTGTGTTGTTCTATCTTCTTCATCAATCTCTTCCATTTCACCCGGAGTTGTCATAAAGCGGTCAAGTGTAGTTTTACCAACTAGTCCTGCGCCGTAAATGCCGACCTTGCGTGGCCTGTATGAATTGAAGACCGCTTTTCCCCAAACCATCGCACCAACAAGTGCCGTACCTGCTGGTTCAACCATACAACCACCCGAATAAGAAATTCGCTAAATTTTCCACCTTGCCGTAAAACCATTCTACTGTACCCTCCCATACGGAATTTCCTGTTTGTAATTCATAAAAACTTGTTATCAATACTGCGATAAACCCTATTATTACGGTTCTAATCCATCCTAAACTTTTTTCGTAATATGTGTCAAGAGTATTTTGGGTATGCATAGCCCTAAGCGTTGCCTCCGTAGAGTCATCGGAAGGGGTTTTGAATATGCGACCCATTTACATCACTCGGTTTTGTATCTCTTATCCGGTGTTCCATCCTTCTTTAGAGGTACTTCTTCCTCTTCATCTTTTATTCCTAGATTAATTGGCTGTTTTATTTCTGCTTGATGTGTAGGAGGATTTGTAATTAATTTATTTTCATACTGATTTATCAGTGAAGGTGAACCACCTTGTACACCCCATGAAGGAGGCATTTTACCGGGGTTGGACTCCATCCAGCGCAATTCAGCCTCTAGTTGTGCTTCTTGCATTCTTAACTCCATTTCTGCTCTACGATTATCAAATGTGCTTTGCATATTCTTGAATCTGCTTTGTCTTTGTCTCTCAATATTCTGCATCTTGACTCTTTCTTGCATGTTCTGTTCAAAGAACATCTTAAAGAAATAATATGCTATTCCTTGTATAAAGAAAGCGGCCATTGCATATGTAAAGCCGTTTACCAACGCATCATCGTTATTCAACCATATGTCCGAGTCGAATACTCCGATTGCTAATCCAACCAATGCAGACTGAGTAAGTATCAGCCCCAGTAGTCTTATTTCTGCTTCCGAGTGATTGATTTCATCCATTGTCCTCATTTATGGTCAACCGAGAGGTCATCATAAAGATTGTGTTCAAAATGTTCGCTTTGTTCAAAATGTTCACCACTTTGTTCATTCAAAATGAGCAGAATGAGAATGTTCATTTTTTCATAGTACTACTACTCTTAATATTATATTATTATAATAAGGGATATATTGAACATTAGGCAATCGAAATGGTCATTTTTAGTGAACACTTTGATGAGCAAAGTGAACATAGTGAACATAGTGAACAGTATCAATTGTCTTTGCGTACAGCGATTTTGCTAGGTCTAAGCGTACCACGCTCTTTGAAATGTCTCGCTCTATTCTCATGTTCACCTTCGAGAGTTAACTTACCACCCTCGGTGTGACTGACATCCATATGGTCGCCGCTACCGTAGATACCACGCTTTCTGCGCTCACGGTTCAACTCTTCACGATACTTGACTCTCTCCGGCGTGGACTCATACTTCTTGTCATATTCGAGTTTATGTTGTTTCGCTTCCGGACTCATCTCCCGCTTTAGCAACTGCATAGCGATGTCCATTGGTTCACCGGCTTGGAATAATCCAGCCTGTTCAAGTTGAGGTGCGGTCATTTCCGTTGCACCCTGTTGCTTCCACCATTCAGTAGATGTAGGCACACCCATACTTGGTATGTGGCTTAACCAATTCATTGCGTCTTTCTCTCTTTGATTTCTAGGTCTATCATACTCTCTTTTCCTAGCAACACTAGCCATTTCCATAGGCTGTATATTATGTGGTAGTTCTAATTGTACGACAGAATCCGGCTCTAGTTCTCCATAGTGGAATCCTTCACCTAATCCTTTAGACCCCTCAGTTCCTTCTCTCATGAATTGAGGCTGTTCCAATATTCCAGTGAGAGCCATCGGTCTGTGAAGATGTGCAGTATAATCGGGTTCTCTTAATGCTTCTTTTACTGGTGGGTGCATAAACTGTCCAGCGACAATATTTCCACTTTCAACCGGAGATAATTCTAACTCTCTTCCTGCAATATTGTATTCGGGTATCATTCTAAATTCTTCACTAAACAAACCTGTAAGCGGTTTTGGTTTATTTATCATCCATGAATAAAAACTACTTTGCGGTATATCGTATTTTAATCGCTGTAAATCCTGCTCCCAATCATAGGATTGCCCTACACCTCTTTTCCCACCACTATGAACTCTAATTGGCTTACCAGCGGATTCTAAGTATTCTTTCGGTATATACCTAATTCCTTGCAGGTCGGGTGCTATGTCTCTTATTTCTCTAGGACTGTATGCAGTGATTCTTGGTGCTTTTATCACTGATTGATTAGGATTGAAATTAGGATTGAATAATTGAGGTGCGTTCCATGTATTAGGTAATCCTAACGATGCCGCCGCTGGGTTATTCATTTCTAATCCTATTTTTTCACCTCTTTCGGAATAAGAATCTCCTACATTGTCTCGGAAATCAATCATATTAGATGCTTGTGGACCATATATTGCGCTCATCAAACCTCTTGTAATTCTATTGAATTGAGCAGGGTGAACAGTGCCATCATGTCTACTATTCATATGTATTTCGTGGTCAGCATTCGCTTGAAATTCTTGTCTTATTGCTTCCCTTTCAGCATCGCTTAAAGCAGGGTTCATCAAATTAAATTTAGTGTTTTGACTCCATTCTTTCGGCACAGCACCTAAAGCCTGTTTTACCCTTGTATTTTTTGTATCAGCGGCAGTTTTTGGAAATTTATCTTCGTAAAGATGTTCGTAGTATAATGTTTGGTAAGGATTTCTTTGCCCCCCTTCCATTGGGTAATTTTCAGCCGTTAAGGGTGGAAAATCTTCTCCTAATTCAGCCAGTCTTTGATTCAATAAATTTGTTCTTATACTAGAATTTTTCATTGTTTGTAAATACTTTTCATAATCTAATCTTTGCATATCTTGTCTACTATTCCAAAGTTGCCTGTAATCATCTATTTCTTCCGTATATCCAGCATCTTGTAAATGTTGAAGATACCTCGGACCTTTCATTTGTGCCACATAATCTTCAAATGTTGTAGGTCCTTTTGAAGCATTTCGCCATTCTTCAAAAGAAAGTGGGCTTCCAAATTCCTTTCCCGATTGTGCTACATTGAAAGGTAAAACCAATCTTTCCGGTGGAATACGACCCAAAGCCGCCGCCTCTATTGGTTCTCTACTGTCTGTTCTCAAGAATGCTTTATCTTCCGGTTGTGCAAATCCTCTAATGCCTACATAAATCGGTTTTCCTCGACCTCCCGATTGATTCATTGTACCCCTTATGGCATCTAAAGTACCTACTGGGGCTACAAATGATGCCCCCGATTTTACAGGAACAGGAGTCATATCTCGTAAATTAGACCTATCTTCCCAATCTAAGGAATCAACTGTTAATCCGGGTATCAAACCGTAAGAAAGAAGATTATTGAAAGCATCTCTACCCATTTGTTTAAAAGCAGTTATCGGCGCAATAGCACCGGGTTTTATTCTACCCTCTTCATCGTAAGGATTTTCGGTTGTTAGTCTAGGAAAATGTTGCGGTAATGTAGTTTGTACACTCGATTTTGGTCGTATTAATTTAGGGTCAACTAATCTTTTACCCTGTCTTATTACATTTTCAAAAGGCTTTGCGAATTTTTTACCATAGTTTATCAAAGGGTCATCTATAACAGAATCTAATCTATCATCTAATTTAGGTACAAACACAGCATTTTCGGGGTCAAGAAGTCTAGGTCGGTATCTAGGTTCATCATGTAATAGCAACTCTCTTAATTTATCTTCTTTCTTTTTATCTTCAACATTTTTCAGTTTAGGGTGGTCGTAAGGTGAATAATCAAGTGCCGTTTCTCCACCTTCCTCGTACAAAGCCCACGGTGGAGTTTCGGACAGCATTGTTTCTAAATATTCTTTGAAAGATTTAGGTTTGGAAGGGGCTTTCTCGATGTCTTCGCCCCTACGCATGAAATGTTTTAATTACGGATAATTTAAAGAATTATCGCTCTATGGTAATTCCATGCCGGCGTTCATACCTCCTGCACTTATCGCCGGTGCAAAGGCGGTTGCTGGTGCAGTGGCTACACAGGCTGGAAGGCAGGCGGCAGTACAGGGTGCTAAACAGGCCGCCAAGAAAGTAGGTAAGGTCGCAGTACAGGCTGGCAACACGAAGGCTGGACAGGCTCTAACTGCTGGACAAATCGCTTCAAATGTAGGTGAGCAACAGGCAAACCGCCAACAAATGCAACAGCAAAACATGATGAATCAAAATCAACAGATGGCTCAAGCGGCAAAAGCCGGTAGCGAAATACGCACAGGTGAGCCGATGGACATCCTTTGGAATTTGATGAAAGCATGGAAATGGGATGCCATGTGGAATGACAGTCAAATAGACAATATTAAAGCACAAATGAAAAGAGGGAAAAAACACACTGTCGGTTTAGCAGATAAAAATCATTATTCTAAAAACGCTGATAAGAGAATAGAACCGAATCAAGAAATGCCAAAAGGTCTTGAGGGTTATTCTCATGAAGATGTAGCACTTGCAGTTGCAGATATTTTATTAGAGAAAAATCCCGAACTGAAAGAGTATCTTAACACTAAAATAGAAACAAGGCTGGGTAATGAAACATACAATGAATATCCTGTTTTGAAAGTACCCGGACTCTCCACTGATGAACCTAAAGAGGGCATTGATAGACCACACTATGTAATCGGACATAAAACATCAAGAGCAGAAGATGGAGGAAGCGGTATCGGTTTAATAACAGTAGGCGCAGAACATCATACTGGTCATCGACAGACAAAAGAATGGCATCCAATAAGAGATTCCGAGTATGAATTCGTTTCTGCACCTAAATTTATGGAATCAAAAGGACCATCTGCCCAAGAAATAAACCAAAGAGCAGTAGAAAGAGTCGCTGAGGGCGGTAGAATCAGTAGAGATGATGTTTCATCTTCTGCAAATTTAACTAATATATTCAATCCAAGAAACATTTACAGGCAAGGTGCTGATAGAATGATGCAAAACTTTGCCGGTAGAATGGATATTGACCCCGAAACTGGCGCACCGAGGTCTACATATCTTCAAGCACAGCACCCGCTACAACAAAACTTGCTTAACATTAGGGCAAAAAACGATACTGTCAATCCACTGAATGTCCAAGCAGAACCAACTAAAGTTGACCGCAATGACCCACAAGTACAGATGATGCTATCATCGGGGGCTTATGTAATAGAAACTGATGAATATGGAAATGAAAAATTAGTACTAAAAAGTGAACCAATGGACTTAGCATGGCGTATGCTCAAGGGTGAACTACAACTTCCTAACGAAATCAGTGAAGATATGCGCCGTGACCTTGCAGTGCTAGACCGCAATCACACATTTGAAGAGACAAGTGACGGCACTATGGTAGGAAATATCCACCCGGACATGGAACATGTCGTCAAATTACTCACCGGAATGCAGGAAGATGTTGATGATATAGCAAAACCAACATATACTCCACCCCAATTCTACTACTGATGGGGATTTGGGATGTCACTGTTGAAAGGAGTAGCAAAAGTTTGTTTAGCGATTATTTTAATGCCGTTTGCATGGTTGTATGAGAAGATTATCAAGCCTCTAATAGAGGACTTAATCATGATTATCTTTGGTTAATATCATCTAGGAACTGCTGTAATTCAGGCGGTTTAAGAAAATTCCTGTCATAATTAGCGAGTCCGGCTTGGAAAGTCTCAGGTTGGTTATCCACTTGTAAACGATTTAATTTCTCTTTTTCATTTCGAGTTTTATCATAATCTTCCCATGCCCAGTCTCTAGCGAAATCTAAAGGATTTGCTACTCTACCGGGGAACATTGAATGACCAGCAAATTCAGTTAATCTTCTATTATCCATTGTGCCGTGGAATCTACTATTTTCAGTAGGATTTTCATATCCTAGATGATGTATAGGAATAGAGCCGTAGTCACGAATATTCAAATCGCTATTTGGGAATCTTGCGGTTTTCTTTTTTGAATAGTGTATTGGTGTAAGGTGGTGAAAATCATTAAATGTATCAGCATAATCTACATTCTTAGGTAAATTAGACATGAACTTTTCATGAAATGGGTGAGATTTATCGTTTCTTTCACTACTAGTTATACCTATACCTTGTTGTAATAGAGCATTTATCAATTTTTTATAATTTCCTTGTCTACGGTATTTTCCACGAGTATGTCCGTGAATATCACTAAGACTGTTATTTCTTGACAAATCACCTGATAGTGTTGATAAAACATTGTCGTCTTGGTCTAAGAGCCTATACTCCCTTCTACCTGAATGTGCATACATTGGTCGCTGTGCCTCAATGCGATAGGTCGCCTTGAGCAATTGCCAAGCCTTCTCCATCGGTGTCATGCTATCACTGCTGACCGAATATCTTGAAAGGTGTCTCATGTGCGCCTTGAGTTAGTTCGGCTGGCAGTTGAGTCTGCACCATTTGAGGCTCTTTAGGCGGTAGATTGGTTATCTGCAAAGGTTTTGGCTTTGGTTGTTGCCTTGCTCTAGCCAGTGCTTGTGCCAAAGGTCCTTCCGGGTCGCCTATCATTGGCTGTTGCTTGAGTAAACTCCACGCCTTGTCAAATGCGCTCATGGGGCTGGGATGGAGTCACGACTAAAATAATTAACGAATTTTTCAGCGGCAATTAACTTTTTCTCGTCAACGCCTGTCTCAAAGCCCCATGCATGTAAATGACGCACCAGTGTCGAGGTAGACAGGTTAGCACCACTACCCTCAGCAAACGGACACCCACCAAGCCCGGCTATACTGCTATCAAACTCAGTTATACCAGCCATCAGCCCCGCCTGCACCAAACGAATCGCTTTCTCGTCTTCGCCCTTATGATGCAGATGCAAAGCCGGGCGCACACCTTCATCTTTGGCTATGTCAGCCATCATCTTTACTTCATCGGGCGTACCAGCCCCTACGGTATCAGCAAAGACCACTGTACCGCCAAGCATCCTTGCATCCCTCACGCAGTTACGAATCTCTCTTGCACTAAACTGCCCACTATACGGACTACCAAACGCCATGCTGATGTACACCCTCACGAACTGCTTAGGGTGATTCGCCAGCATTGTTTTGTACATCGTCATCAACTCGGACCGTGTTTTGCCGGTATTCTTGACATTGAAGACTTCGCAAGGACTGATAACCACATTGATTAGCACGACACCGCACGAATTGGCTCGCTCGAACCCACGCTGGTTCATCACCAGCACAGACCCACTCCCTGTGAAAACAGCCTCAGCGTCAGCCATCTGCGGTAGCAGTTTGGGGTGAGCGAAACTGACTTCCTCGATTTTGGTAAGCCCACTGTCGTACAGCATCTCGATTAGTTTGACTTTCTCTCTAGTCGGCACGATGTCATCAAGGTACTGCAAACCATCTCTAGGACCGACTTCGTACACTGTGACTTCCATGCTATCTTACAGACGATAGCGGTGTAGAAGTTAAACTTACTGGTTGACCACTGGAATGACCATTATCATCTAAATTGCGGTCTACTTTCTCTAAGAAGTTGCTCACGAGATTCCCTGTCTATGTTTTCATCGCTAGGAGAATCTGTATACGGCATCACTTTAGGTACACTTTGGCGTTGTATTCTACCTCTTAGTTCATCAGCCCTCATATTTGCTATGTTGTTTACTCTAAATGGTGATTGCTCGTTAGGGTGGACATCGCTAGGCTCAAATCCTTCAAATGGTCCTGCTTCACCTGTCAAGTATCTTCTTTCCATCATACCCATAATCGCAGGGTGATATGCTGGTAAAGTGGAACGCCTAGCGGCATTATAGACATTTGATTTCAAAATATTCCATGCGTCTTGGAAAGGAGACATTGATACTCGTATGAGGGGTGTTTATTAAAAATTTTTCATTTTGTAATTTTTTTCTCCGAGAGGTGTATGCGGTTAAAAGAAGGGCTATGGGGTGTGCTATGGCTATGCCTCCTTCTAAGGGCGTGCTATGGGGTGGGGAAAACCGTGCTATGGGGTCGTGCTATGACCCCCTTGCGCCCCTGTACCTGCCTATGGGCGGGCGGGTGAGATGCCCTCTCCCACCAACCTCGCCCCTAATCCTGCGCCCGTAAGGGCGTAAGCCCCCATAAATAGCGACACCTTAACCCCAACCCATATGGGTAGTACACCCATGCTTATGACCTGCTATACGCTATGCGCTATGGTTCTCTAACAAGTGCAAAAAGCGTCTTTAGTATATAAACTGCTAAAGAATCGAAGGGTGGAGGTTAAGAACATGGCAAACAAATACATGATACCCATAAGCACAGATAACATAGACCGAACCGTAGCATACGCTAACCAAATGACGGGGGTGGGTGAACGCATAGGAGCATTCCTAGCGAGCAAGTCCAAGACTTGCGTACTACCACTTACACAAGCAAGCGTACAAGCAGGCACACCTGAGTTCGACAGCAAGCAAGTCGGCAAAGGCGCAGACAAGACAGTTGTGTACACACACAACGAGTTCACTGCTGAACAACTGGTTAACTTGGGCATGATGCTCATGGACTTGAGAGAAGACCCTTGCACACCTGTTGCAATGAGGAACAAAATACCTGCATTTTGGAACACAAGAGCGCACATGGCTAAACTCTTCTCACTCCCTTACACACCTAGCAAGGGTAACAATGCAGGCATTGAGAGAAACGGTGCTTTCCACATTCTAGGCAACTACCGCAGGACACTCAAGAGGCTGGGTAAAGCGAACAAACTTGCAGACACACTCAAGGCTGGTGAAGCATTCTTCGCTCAAGGTGTTGTATACGCAAAAGGTGACAAGCAAGGACAAGCAATCCCATACCCATCTAAGGCTAAGGCTAAGAAAGCGTGGGCAAGAAACAAGTACGGGCAAGACTGGTGGGCTGTTAAGAAGCAAGACAGACTTGAGGAAGCAAGCAAGTTTGTGTACGAGCAAGGTACATCACTGGGCAACGAAGGTCATCAAGAAGCAGGTCAACATGCACTTGCAGTAATCGAGGGCAAGCACCACTCCACAATCAAGAGAGTCGCTAGAGACATGGGTGCATCCGAGGCTGAGTCCAAGACCAAAGCCAAAGCATTGCAGTACATCACTGAGAACATCAGCAAACTCACACCTGACATGCTCTCTTGAGCATAACTCGTAGCCGAGTGAAGTAGTACGGCGGTTAGCCGAGTTCGCCCCTCGTACCCCTGTGGGGGTGCGGGGGGCTTTTTTTATCGCAAAAATTCGCATAGCGCAATTCGCAAGGGGTAACGATGCCTCGCTTGCGCCTGTCTAACTGACAGCCTTGCGAGTAATTGCATCGCACCCATATGGGTTGGGAAGAGTATGCCTCTCCTACAACCCCGCCTGTATTTTTCTCAGCCTTTTTCGAGTGCGAGAGAAGCGCATTTCCTGTACCCCCGCTTATGAGGCTGATGGTATTCACTTCACATGGGAAGGGGAGGCTTTCATTTCCCCACATCAAACGCCTATCGAGAAGCAATTAATATTCACCTACTGAAAAGCAATTAATATCACATGTTCAAGATGCCCACTTTGTTCACTTTGTTCACCACCATGTTCACTAAAAATGAACATTGTTCATGCTCAATACCTTGCTTCAATTACATAGGGAAAATCTCACAGGCTTTGCTCATTTTCATAGTACTCCTACTCTCTATAATATATATGAGTATAGGATATAGTAATAATGAACATTCGTAGGGGGAGAATCACATATTATTGTAGGGGTGTAATGACATAATGAACATGCTCAAAATTGATGAACATACTGATGAACATTGTGAACATTCTAAACATAGTGAGCAAAGCAAAAACCGATGGACTGAAGCCTTGACTATTTAAACTGCTAAAGAATTCAAGGTTGATGAACTACAAGATAATCGACACAACATACCACAACAGTACCAACCCATTAGGTTTCGTACCACCATCAGCATCTCGTATGGATACTGGGTTCACTAAGAAGTACACGCAGGGCATGGGCTGGAACAGATACATGTATCTTATTGAGACTGGTCACACCACACTTGCATATGTATCTACCATACTTTACGCCGACCATCACACAGTCATGGACAAGGCAAGGCTCATCGAAGAGGACACTACCTCGCTTGCATCATATGGCAGGCTTACCATTTGGGCTGACACCAATGGCTTCGTAGTCAATAGGTTCGTGCTTGCTGATGATGAGGACACACTTACGGCGGTGATTGCATGATAGGACCACAAGCATACGAGAACCTATTCCAAACATCGGTGTGTTTCAGTACCAAGTCGGTGAGCATCAATCACGATGGCGTACGCTACACCTATCACATCATGGCTGGTGACTGGGAATTGTTTGGCTCGCATGATGAGTTCAAGGCGTGGTGCATTGAGGATGTGCGAGACAACAACGGTGGCTACGCTGACGCACAAGAGGTGATTGCATGAGCATGGTAAAGAATCAAATATACTTCTGTGAGGGTAGAGGTCGCTCTTCATATGACGGGGATGTAATGGAATGCGTTGACAAAGAAACGCTTGACTTCCGTATGCTAGTTGATTGGAGTAAGGACAGGTTATCATACACAGACTACGGTGATAACGGTTACTCATACAACTTCATTAACCTGTACTTGGATGGGAATTGGATTGCTACATTAGAAAGACTACCACATGATGATGAGATGTTTTGGGCTTATGATGATGACCCCGAAACAACGGAGAAGTATTATCCGATGCACTTCGATTACATCACACTTGACTGCGAGATGATTCATCTCAAGGACATGAGAGTAACTGACGAGGACTACGACCACTTATGCACACAGGAGGAATAAACATGAGATACGATTACGATAGCGAACAAGAAGAACAAGTGTTTCACGAAGGAAGTTGGGGTGCTACTAAGCCACAACCTGCTACGATGAAACTAACATGCTGGGTTGACCTTGAGAGACAAAGAGGTGGACTTGAATGGTACGACATAGAAACAGGAGGCAACAGGTTCTATGCGGAAGGTGGGCTTTGGTTTGACGATAACAAACTGAGTGACTACGATGGCGTAGCAGACTTACCCCCTCGTCTGTACCAGTGGTTGTATGAGAATGAGTTGCTAAGTGATTGGTTCATTCAACATGCAAAGGAAGATGGAAGGCTGACTATTTAAACTGATAAAGAATTGAGAGATGATTAAGATGAAAGTAACAATGAAAGTAACAAAGACACTACGATGGAATAAGGATTCAATAATACAACCTAGCCTAATAGAATACAACATGAACTGGCGGGCAACTAATTACAATAAAGAATCTCGTGACATGGCTGTTCGCTTATGGCAACAAGCAGTACTGATGCCCTACCTAACAGGTCGTGAGTTGCTGAACATAGTAACAGGTAAATGGAAAGTCAATGTGGTTGACTTACCAAAAGACACGCACTACAAAATTGAGTTTTACGAAGAGGAAGGTGAAGAAGAATGAGACACGGATTTACGACAATGGAAGAGATAAGAAACGGTATGGAATACATGCTTGACCCTGAAACAATGATGCACCTTACGGGGTACGGTGGTGGTGGTACTTACAGTCAAGACGCAATGCGAGACTTGATTGCTTTGATAGAAGAGACACCCGATGTGTACTGCAAAGAGACTATCCTTTGGGCATTCGATTATGCAGACAGGACATGGGGTGTTGGAAGTGGACTGCTCAATGAATTGATTGACGCATGGTTGAACACGGAGGAAGAAGAATGAATAACAAACAAGAACAAATAGAGAACGCATTGAAGGCTTGCATTGACTTGCTTCAAGACCTACAAGAAGAAGGACACTCGGTAAATATTGACAGTGCTTTTTACAGCCTAGTACATTACCACTCAGTCATCCTTGAAGTCGGTGGCTGGTACTGGAAATGGGATAAGAAAGATGAATACTGGAACAGGCAGGAGTGATGAAGAATGAACTGCGATTATTGTAAGCAAAGTCTAGGCGAACTCATTGAAGTCGAGGTCTGTGTACCCAATGGTAACGATGACAAAGAAGACTATCTAAACAACTACGATATGAAATCTGTTTCACTATGTTGTGTTTGTGTAGGACACGACAGATACCCTAAGATATGGAGGGATGAAGAATGACTGACGCAGATTGGATAATAATATCACAGGATGAAATAGATTACATTGTTAATTGCATGTGGTATTTACAATCCTATAAAGTAAATAGAGAAGAATTAGTGAAGAAAATAACAAGCCTACCTGCTGGAAGAAAGAGACTACAATACTGGGGAGATGATGAAGAATGACATACGCAAGAGATAGAATAACGGTAAAAGAAAAACATGGGGCATACCTAGTGAGTGATATAATCGAGGGCTTCTATACAGACAAGTTCTACATTGGTTACAGCAGGGAAGAAGCCATCAAGGATTTCCTATCACAGAACCACGAAGCATACATGAGAGAGAAAGCCTTTGAGAATTGAGGACTATTTAAACTACTAAAGAATTGAGAGATGATAACAATGATGAGTCAAAAAGCAAAAGCATTAGAAACATACAACGCATTGAAGAGCGACTACAACAGTTGGACTAACTGGAATGTACCTGAGACTAAGAGGTTCGACCTCGTAGTGGGTGAGGTCACAGAACAGACTTGTCAAGATGCGTACACAGCACTGGCATACACACTACATGATATGGTTTTCGAGTGGGTCAACTTCCCACAGTTCATTCGTGCTTGTCCACTCAACCCTCGTGCGGGTGTGCTTGAGTCTGTTGCAGTACACAATGAACAGGAGTACAAGGATGCTGTCCTCAACATTGCCGAGTGTATGCTAGGCGAAGACCAGTCAGCAGTCAAGGAGTACGAGCATGGGTTCACTGACCCCAATGGTTGTATCATTGCTATGCCTTACATTGATGCATTCGCATCAGCCGTAGTTGCACCTAACAACTACATCTACATGGGGCGTGACAACAATGGTATCACTGCTGGTAAGGATGGACTCAAGTTTGCTATCCCACTTGCACAAGGCAAGGATACCAACATCAACCATGACTTCGAGCAAATGAATCTCACACCCGAAAACATTCAGTTGGAGTTCGTTGCTTCTATAAGCGACAAGAATACTAGAAGGTCATCACTCGTTGAGCCACTGTCCTACCTCGTGCAACTGCGTGGTTGTGATGGTGTACAACCTATTGTTCCTGCTCCTGCGGGTGTGACAATCAGTGGTACATTTCATGGTGTTGACAGAATCACAGTCAAACATATTCACTTAGTCGAGGACTCAAGTGAAGAACAACTAGACAAGATGGAAGAGGCACTTCGTAATGGTATGCCCGATGGTTCAGTGGTGTGTCACAACAACGGCACTCACCTATCCCATCATGCAACACAGTGTCTCAAGTACAATGTTCCATACATTGCATCACTTGATGTCGAGGTCGGTCAGCAGTGGACACAGGCGGCGGCTGGCTGGGTTGTCCTTGACAATGATGGTACATACGAGCCACAACCTTACGACCCTTATGACTTCAAGGAACAGTTCGATGCTGGCTTGCAGATTGGCTATCGAAGATTCGCTAGACAACATGGCTACCTATCCAATCCATTCCATCAGTATGCAGGTGGACCTACTGCTGAACCACAAACCATTGCACTGCTCGGTGGTGCATTCGTTGGCTGGATTATCCAAGCGACTTACGCAGTATCTCTCGGTGAGTTACGCCACGCTAAGTCAAGGACTACTGGCTCTAACTTCATACCATATGCACTCGCTCGTTATGCTTACGATACTGAGTGGAGTGAGATACACTCTCGCTCTATGCATGAGAGACAATCATACTATCTCAACATCGAGGGCAAGCCACTTGATTGCGAGTCAATGGACTTCATGATGCAGATGCTAGACCAAGTGTTCAACTTACAATGGTCTAGTGGCTACGGTGGTAAGGCATACTCCAAGACTGTTCGCATGGGCATCGAAGCGATTGATGCACTCAAGGACTACTGGGCTGATGGTAGCCGTGACAATCTCATGACACTCATTGACAAAGCCAACGCACTTGAACATGCAGTACACAACAATGGTTTCTTCTTCAACAAGTTCATGGATAAGAAAGCAATTGACTGGGGTACTGACCCGAACAATATACAAGTAGAGCCTAACATGTTCTTCAAGATATACGCAGTTGCTATGGATGTCTACGAGCAACACATTGGCAACGAACCATTGCCTGCTCTCCATTCCATTCAACCTATCTTTGACAGCGTGAAGAAGTTCACCAAGACTGGTGAGGTTACACCATTCCTTGCTACATACAGGGATGTACTTACTCAAGGCTTCCGACATCCACCACAGACGGTAGGGCAGAAGCACATCATGTGTGGTGTCGAGAACTGTCCTATCTGTCATACGGAGAAGAAGAAGCAAGTTGAAGCATCACCATCTCACATGGCTACTGCGTACCACGAAGATACAAGTCTCACTCTACCTAAGCCTGAGTCGGAAGAGAAGGTCGTTAAGTTTAGGGAAGCATACGGTGAACCTAATCCATACTTCCTTGCCTTTGCTAATGAGTATTGTATGCACAACCCGCAGTGGTTGACAACTAGCAATGCTACATACATCAGCACAGGTATTGTCAACATGACTCAAAAGGATTTACTACTCTACAACAAACTAACAAAACACGCTAAAGAATACCTTAGTGGTATTGAAGAAACTAGCCTTACACTTTGGCAACTCTTCACTGAGTTCGCTAAGTACATACAAAGCAAAATAGTCTCGTCAGTGATGGAGGAATAAACATGGGAAAGAAGAACAAGATAAAGAAACAACAAACGAAACTACACAAATGGACTAACAAGAAAACTAAGGTGAACAATATGAAGAAACCATACGAACCTAAACCACAATGCCACACTGGTATGCCAGTCGTGTTCACTACACATGACGGCATCACTGTACATGGCGGTGGTCGTAACAGACAAGGTGGCTGGTGGACTATGACTCCACTGCCCGACCTCTCCATTGGTGCTAGTGAAACTATGACTGCATGGGGCAAGTCCAAAACTGCTATCGCTGACGAGACTACTGTACCCGATGGTTGGTCTTGCGCTGACGCTATTGTTCAGCCACCCAAAGACCCACTGTTCATACACCTTGACTTCCCCGACTTTGGTATCCCTGCTAGTGGTGCTGAGTTTTGGTATGCACTTACTCGTGACATCCGTGTTCATGGTATCAAGACTATCTCTACTCAGTGTGCTGGCGGTCATGGTCGTACTGGTGTTCAGTTGTCTATCCTTCGCTACCTTCTATGCGATGACAAGCGTGGCGACTACAACTCAGCCAGTGACATCGTGCGTTGGGTTCGTGATGTCTATTGTCATCATGCAGTTGAGACTCAAGCACAGTTGCAGTACATTGCTGATGTGTGTCAGTTGCCTGTCGGTGACATGACTATCGGTTCTAAGTGGGGCGGTGATACAAATTTTCCCAAAGCCACCACTGGTATAGATGATTTTGTTTATACCTTTGACGATTACCTTGAATTTGAAGAAGAGTATTACGATGATGGTATGGACATACTGTTTGACAACTATGGTAAATGCCCTTGTTGTAAATCTCCTATGGCTGACAAGACTCACTGTTCAGCCTGTGACTACTTCGAGTTGCCTAGTGGTACAACCTACTGTGACACATGCGGTGACGAGAAGGACTACCGAGATGACATGACTCCCGAAACAATCAACATCATTGATGGTATCTATCAGTCGGGTACTTGCATACAGTGTGTTGCATCACAGAACAAAATCAAGTTCGACTACACAACTGTGCAATGTTCCGAGTGCAAGCAGATGAAAGACAACATTGAGATTACTATGTGGGATAAGACCGAGAAGGAATTCATCTGCGGTGAGTGTGCATACGGTGACAAGAACATCAAGGAGGAAGAACAGTGATTGAGTACATGGTAACACACATCAAGAGTGGAGAGTCCGATGGCCCGTTTGCTACCTACAAAGAAGCAAAGGCACACTATGATTCACACGATGAAGAATGGCGTGAAGCACATTACATTGAGGAAGTGAATGAAGATGACTTACAAGACAGTGAAGAGTACTGGCATGTCAATCCTACCAAAAACGATGAAGAAGAATGAAGACTATTTAAACTGATAAAGAATTGAGAAGTGATAACAATGAATGATGATACACAACAACTAGCAATATATGTGCTTAGGTGGCTGGACAGGAATGACCTGAGCATGACTAACCTAAGAGAGATAATGGATTCAATAGGCAACTACAACAGAACACTTGTGGATGCTAGAGACAGACAGAAGGAGAGTGAGTTCCAACACGGTGATACATATGAATGAAATGAAACATGCAATAGAAATCAATGACATCCTTTGGAAGATATTTGGTGTATCTACTAGGATGCTTGATGATGGATTACATGGTTACGATACAGATGTGATGAAAGCGATGGAGTGCCTTAGCAATATCAAGCATTCACTTGTACCCGACTTCCATGAACAACACAGGGAGATGATTGAATGAACAAAGAAGAACTAATAAAAACATTACAAAGCAACTATGATGATGAAGCACCTATTGAGGTGAATGATGAACAGTGGACACTCGCTGACTTGTTCGCACGACAGTACCTAAACAATGCCTGTGATGGATTTTACATGACAGATGTTAAAGCGATGTATGTTTTGTTGTGCGAGAACAAAGAACTACTTCTCGACAACAACATGATAAGTGAATCGGCAAGAAACAATTCGGGCTATCCTCTTTGGGATAACTTTGACTTTGACTTATACTACAAAATGGAGTTGATTGAATGAATGAACTAAAACTACACAAGATGATTCGCACCTTTGTAGGATATGGTGCGCCCGACCACAAGGATGATACTGGTGCAAACAAACCTGACTATCCTTTCTTCAACAGGCTGGCGCATCAAGACACTCTTGATATGAAAGACATGGTTGAAGCAAGCGAGAGATTCTACAAGTATCGTAACACACAACTGCCTACACTCTTGCAGGATGCAGGACTGGATGACGATGCCCTTGAATTTATTTCACGACTAAAGAAAGAAGGCGAAGAAGCCAAGCGTGTGTATGAGCAACAGCAAGCAATCCTTCACGCCAAGCAAGAGGCTGAGAAGAAAAGACAACATGTACTATGGCACGCCACAGAAAGAAGACTGAACAAAAAGTTGGAAGTAAGATACGATGAGAAGAACTTGCTTAGAGTTGCAGAAGCATTCGACATCGAGGTTGATGAGGCGAGAGCATTGATGGAACAGAAGGTAGCCGAGTGGAAACCACCGAGCAGTATGCTGATTAGATTCTCATGCGTGGATGATGTATGGACTAACAGGTACGGAAAAGAATTCACCAGTAAAAGAATTGCACTACACTATCCGTATGACCCGCAGGTGAACAACTTGCTCAAGAGTAGACTGGGATTCCCTGCGTGTAAGTATGATGGCACACGCAAACTGTGGACATTACAGAATGATGATAGTGTACTGGCGAGGGCTGTGGAGTTGATTTATTCGGGAACAAAATACTGGGCATGTCCTACCACTCTAGCCAGTGTGCAACAAACTACTGAAAGTGGTACTGCGAAGCCAAAGAAGGAAGAGGTTGTCATGGCAGTTGAACTCAAGGGTACATCACTAGAGATGGCTTTCCCATACAACGAGAGACTTATTGCTCTAATCAAAGATACGCAAGGGCGGAAATACAATCCAAACAAGAAAACATGGTCTATCTCAATTGGCGAGGCTGGTGCTTTCATGGATAGACTTGAGCAAGCGTACACTAACGACAACACTAACACTGTTCTCTATGACTTGTACGAGATGCTTGAGGACATTCCGCAAATCGGTACATACATGGAAGAGAGAGGTCAGCGAATCGCTATCAGTGGTGCATCGGCACTGGCTGATGAAGAACTGATTGCTCAAATGGATGCCAAACTGTCGAAGGTATTCCCCGATGACCGTCAGTTATACCCGTTCCAGTATGTCGGTGTTCGCTTTGCTGAATTGGCTGGTGGAAGATGTTTGATTGGTGATGACATGGGAGTTGGAAAGACTATCCAAGCCATTGCACACATCGCACTCAACACTGACAAGTTACCTGCCCTCATTGTCGCACCTGCTTCTGTCAAGTACAACTGGAAGAAGGAGTGTCAAGCATGGATGCCTAGCCTCACTGCTGAGGTACTGGAAGGGCGTAAAGGTGCAATGCCACAGGCTGACATCATTGTATGTAACTACGACATCATCAAGGGTAGAATGGAACAATTGCTTGACTATGGATTCAACATTGTAGTCTGTGACGAGTCGCACTATCTCAAGAACAGTAAGGCACAAAGAACACAGGCAACCCTTGAGATTGCTCAAGCATCGGAACACATCCTTTGCTTGAGTGGTACTGCGATAACCAACAGACCAAACGAGTTCTTCACTACACTCAACTTACTTAGACCGAATGAATTCCCTTCATTCTTCAACTACGGTATCACATACTGTGACGGACAACAGACTGGCTTTGGCTGGGATTTCAACGGTGCAAGCAACACAGAAGAGTTGCATCATAGAACAAGAGACTTCTGTATTCGTAGGCTCAAGAAAGAGGTACTGGATGAACTACCCGACAAGGTAAGGACAATCAATACAGTGCAACCAAGCAAGACCAACCTCAAGAGATACAATGACCTTCATCGAGCATGGCTTGAAGACTACGAGATGTATGCAAGAGAAGGTAGCATTCCAAAGGGATTCGTGTTGAACATGCTTACAGCGTTGAGGCATGAATGTGGACTCATCAAAGTTGATTCAGCAGTTGACTACATCAAGGAGTACAACAACATCACTAGTAAGCCCATCGTTGTCTTTGCACATCATCGAGATGTACTCAAGGGCATCACACTTCAACTGAAAGAAACCAACTTGAGAGTTGGTGTAATCGTTGGGGAGCAATCAGCCGAGAAGCGTCAGCAAATGGTTGAGGCATTCCAAGCAAACAAGTTAGATGTTATCGTATGCGCTACGGTAGCCGCTAAGGAAGGTATCACACTCACATCAGCCGATACAGTTCTCTTCGTTGAGAGAGAATGGACTCCTGCATGGGAAGAGCAAGCAGAAGATAGAGTCAACCGTATCGGTCAAGAATCACAATCAGTACACGCAGTCTATCTCTCAGTGGCTAAGACCATTGACGAGAAGTTTGACTATGTTGTAGAGCAGAAAAGAAGGGTCGTCAAGGCAGTACTAGATGGAGGCGACATCGGACAAAGAGAAGGTATTGCCAAAGCATTGATTGAATCAATGATTGATGCAGGTGACTTACCTGCTGACTTTGGAAAGATAAAGAAGGTGAAAGCATGAAGGAAGAAACAAGAAAGAAATTAGAATACATCGAGAAAAGGAAAAAAGAGTATCGAAAATACAGCAAAGAACAATTGATAGAAATGGTTCTAAGTGGCAATGCTCTTTGGGATGGTGTTGAAAATTACAATGTGTGTCTTGACGACTATCGGCTGATTGATTTGTACGAACCATTACCCGATGAGTATGTTGAACAGGATGGTTACATACTTCTCAAAGAATTGTACACATACACAGAAGAAGATGGATGGATAAGAAAGGAGGAAGAAGAATGAGAACAGATGATGTAGATGAAATAAAATGTAACAATTGCGGAAGCAATGGTGGAATGAAAGAACTATTGAAAGAACTGTTATACATTTGGGATGACATATACGGTGACGGAGCAGACCGTATCTTTTGCCCCATGTGTGGTAACATTACAGAAGTTATCCCATTGGAGGATTAAGAATGACTAACAAAAAAGAGAGTATGTATTTCATATTTGAAGATGGAAAAGACCACATAATAGCAGAAGGCGAGGAAGAAGAACACCTTGTTACTTTGACATGGCATCTTCCTTATTCCGAGATTAGGGATTATGTGAATGGATGGACGGATAGTTTGTGGGAAGACCAAGAATGGAGATTAAACCCTTATGATGTAGCCCACGGTTTCGCATACGGCAAGTGGCGTGATGAACCCTACGGTATGAACTGGGCTGAATGCGTATGGGATGCAGTAAAGAGTCGGATTCCTAATGATGGCTCGTATGTCGGTGGATGGTCGATAGCCGAAAAAATGACTAAGGCGGAGATAAGGTCATTCCTCACAGGGATTGATGAAAGGTATCTAACTAGGAGATGAAAGAATGAACAAAGAAGAACTAATATCAATACTACGAAGCAACTTCAAAGACGAAGACGAAGCACCCATTGAAGTCAATGATGAAGCATGGACACTTGCGGACTTATTCGCAATAGAACACCTTGATAATTACGGGTTCTTTTCAAACATCATGGATAATGTTGAAGAGATGTATGCCTTATTGTGTGAGAACAAAGAACTACTTCTCGATAATAACATGATAAGTGAAATGGGAGTATGCTGGGCAGGTCATACTCTTTGGGATAACTTTGACTTTGACGAAATGGAGATGATTGAATGAAATTAATTACTGACTATTTAAACTGATAAAGAAAAGAGAGATGAAACAAAAGGAAGTGAAAGAATGTATTACAGTGGATATGAAAACGGACAAACATGGAAAGAACTTGGAGTGATTGGTGATAGCGTAGGCTTCACTACTGACGAAGCAATCAATACTCTTGCTATTGGTATGCTGACTGGTAAGTATGGCGACCATTGTGCAATGGATTCAGCAGTTAGATACAGCATGATTACATTGGGCATGGAAGCAGAACCAACTGCTAGTGAACTAATTAACAGGCACACTAAGATTGCATACTTGGTTGAGGCTGGGCTGATTGCTACTACTAAGATTGAAGGTGTACTCACATGGGTATACGACAAGGGTGGACAGATGATTCACAGAAACCATCCTACATCAAGATGGAGTAGTAGGTTACACATCTCACCACATGATTATTCTAACAACCGAGTTAGACTTGCTTACAAAGGTAGTTACTATTGGACTTCAATGAATATTGATGTAGACCTTGACCTTGCTCAACCAGTCATGCGTACACTCATCAACTCAGTTGATGAAAAAGATGTACTCAAGAAAATCAACAACTCTCTCAACAGAATGAAAAGAGGTGGCTCAGTCACACAAGTTACTCAAGGCAGGGGTCGTAAATTCAAATGGAACTCTTGGGGCTGGCTCAATGAGATAAGAACTAAGCATATTTCTGCTACTGGTAAAGTGAGAAAAGAGGGTGATGTAGTTAACGGCTGGGTGTACACTCCGCTAAGATACAACACCCACTACGGATTACAAACACCTGTTCACGGCTGGAAGCCACTGGGTAATGAGAATACCATATCACAATACGATGTGCAAATGAGCGTTTCAAGAGGTTACATGGAGTTCTCTACATACAGTTACTACGCCAAGAACAACATCACTCATCATAATAATTCGACTAAGAACATTACTGTTAAATCATTTATTGACAAAGCAGATGCAGATTCATTCGCAAGTACAATAGAATACAGTGAAGTTCTTGAGCGTACTAATAAAATAGAGTTGAAAGGTGAGGCTGAGGTTGAAACCTTACCTACACCTTCACAAATGCATCAAGACATATTGAGAGGTAAGTACAAAGTGTACCAAAATTCAATTGACAGTATCAGCATTAATAATTGGTTTAAAGGAGTAACACAACAAGGAGAGTGAATAAAATGAATGACGAATGGTATAAACAAAAAGAACTAACGAAAGGCGAAGCAATACTACAATTGAAGATGGTGAACGGTGTATCAGCACTTCACATACAAGGTTATGCTGAAACAGAATACAATAGAGAGTACGGGTTCGCAGTCAACCTCACTCTACCACAGGGTGTTACTATTGACTACAACTCTTACCTTGAATACGCTGTTGAGTCTCTTGCTACCAATGCGAAAGACTACTTGCGTGGACACATGATTGTGTACAAATACAATGACGGCTATCAATTGTATTTGGATATTGCAGACAACAATGGTAACAAAGACAACGCATGGCAATTCGATTTGAATGAGAAGGATATGGGTGCTAACGCACTGATTAACTTCGCTACTGAGGAAGGACTCGTCACTGAATTGGATGAGAACAGATTTGTAATGGAGGATGAAGAGGAATGACTTTTACCGAGAAAATAAAACAACTGTATGATGACATGGATTCATCTTATGGTATGCCTAAGTGGATGAATACTTTGCTTGATGAAATGAAGTTTCACAACAAAGCACTACTCAAAAGTAATTCGAGTAAGCATCCCTTTCATCCCACACAAACATTTGTTTTGGAGGCACTGGAAGATAACATGACTGTCAAGTTCAAGTTAGTTCATACATTACAACACATTGCTAACTTCCACGATGTACCTATGTCGTGGGTGATGTTGATACCTCATACAGTTGTTGATGGCGTTAACAATAACTTCCGTGTAGAGATACAGTCCGAGTACAAGATTGACAAAGACATCTTTGTAGATGATGAGGGTAAGTCAATGATACTACCGTACATTGCTTTCCTTGATGGTAAGGATGCAGGGCTGATTGACGAAGACGAGGAATATCTATTCGAGTTACCCGATGGGTTTGAGGATGCAGTAAAGAAAATCAAGAACATGAAGCCTTCGCTACTACTGCCCTTGCGTAAGCATGATGAGGCTGACCTGTTTGATGATAGTGCTTTCGCTGAGGAATGGGCATGAATGATTTCTTGACTAACAAATTGCGATTCTTAGAGAGTCGCTTAGTGAGATACCAACAATTGATTGACGAAGCATTCAGTAAAGTGAAGGAGTCTTCTTCACAAGTTAGGGAAACAGTGAGAGATACTGGTGATTGTAACATGGATGATTATGAAGAGGTGTACCACGATTTCAATTATGCGATAAAGAGAATGAAAGAATGTGTTGAGTTAGCACAGAAGGTATATGATGACCACATAGAACATTTCGAGCATGACTTGAACCGATATTTAGAGGCTATTGATGCACCTGTATTCATGGATGGAATAGACGAAACAATTGCTGAGGAATTAAGATGATTGACAAACCTGAATGGGCTGAATGCACCAAAGAAGAAGATTACCATAGGTACATGTCCGACTGGAAGGATGTAATAGTTAAACACTTGATTGATGGCTACGGTCTTCTTGAATGGCAGTATTATCAACACATGGTTGTCCATGCAGGATGGTGTCCTGTATGTCAAAGACCCGATGACGGTCACGGTTGTTATGAATATTGGCGTGGTAAGACACTAGGTAAAGATGAAGACGGTAACTACGAATGTCTTTACTGCTATGAAAGAGAGGTGAATGAAAATGATTGACGACAGTAGATTCACTTACGATAAAGAGTGGGCTGAAATCTACCAGTTGTTAGAGTTCGCTGAGGCTGAAAGGGCGAAGCACAAAAAATTAATTCACGATAAAAATACTTCAATGAAGGAGAAAGCGAAACACATGAGAGACTACAAGGGGTTGCAGGGAGTCTGCTACTCACTTAGATGGGTGTTAGGCGACCCACAAATCAGCCTAAACAAAGTACTAGGGAGAGAATAAAAATGAGAATAAACGATGATAAAGAAGTGATGAATATATTGGTTGCTTTGTATGACAAAGCCAAAGATGAGACAGGATGGGCGGAATTTAGAAACATGATTTCCTTGTCCGATACAGGAAAAGTAACAGTATATCACAGAATGAATAGAGTGCATCATTTGTGGGAGAGAAAAAAACAAGGTACAGTTGTTTTAGTAAAACCTATTCACAATTGGGATGAGCATATTCAAACTGATGAAGAGAAAACATATTTCGCACAAGATGAATTCATGTTAATTGCTGACATGATTGGAGCGTTAAATAGCATTGAAAGCAACATAAAGAGATTGAAAAAGATGAAAGAAGTGCTTTCTCTTACTAACGGGGAAAGCAAATACGAAGGGGCTTATTCCGATTATCAAAAGAAGGTTTCTCTTTCAAATAGTTTATTGAAGGAATTGATAGAATGAACATATTTGTATTACACGAGAACGCATTCACATCGGCAAACATGATGTGCGACAAGCACATACCAAAGATGGTTGTTGAGACAGCGCAGATGATGGCTAGTGCATTGAGAAGACACGGTGCGACTGATGAGCAGATGCCACTTACCAAGAGTGGTACACCCTACAAGGGTGGCTATGCCCATCACCCTTGCACAGTATGGGCTGGTGACTCAGTAGGTAACTTCCAGTGGCTTGCATGGCATGGGGAGGCACTGCTTGACGAATACTACAACAGGTTCGGTAAGGTACACACATGCCACAATGCAATCTACCAAATGTCTGCCATGACAAGTATGCTACCCAGTGGTGACAAAACACCATTTGCTCTAGCAATGCCCGATGAGTACAGACCAGTTGACAACAACTGGCAAGACTTGTATCATGCGGAGGGGCAGGTAGCGGTCAATGCATACAGAAGATACTACCATTCCAAGCAGTTCGCCAAGTGGGAGAAGGGTACACCTGCTCCCGACTGGTGGCGAGGCGTGGAGGTGACGGCGTGAAAATTACAGAAACTATGTTGTGGCAACTTGTTGAAAGAGGTATCAGTTATCAAAGGTTCATTCAAGAGCGTGATAATTATAGAGCCGATGAACAGTGGGATTTGGCTGAACGAGATGTGAATGATATTATCAAATGGTTGAAAGAAAAAGGCGTGGAGGTGACGGCGTGAGTAAAAGACAGTACCATTCACTCAAGATGAGTTGGTATTGTATGGAGTGTGGTGATGAACAAGAGCCATACTTCATCGAGCGAACTCCGAAGTGGGATAAACATGAAGGAGACATGGAGTGGGGCTTATGCCCTGCTCATGGTGATTCAAACCGACTTCACCAAAGAGTCAAACTACACAAAGAGCATATCAAGTATGTTCCTAAAAGTTGGGTCATTCGATGGAAAGCAGACGGTGAGTTTGATTGGTCTGTGTTAGGAGATGAAGAAGGCGTGGAGGTGACGGCGTGAAGAGTATTCTAAGATATGTCGGTGGTAAGAGTAGGGCAGTCAAGCACATCCTACCTTACCTTGAGGGCGCAGACACATTGTACTCTCCCTTCTTTGGGGGAGGCTCAATCGAGTTTGCTTTCTCCGAGAAAGGTAAGGTCATCGGTTGTGACTTGTACAAACCAGTCGCAATGTTTTGGCAACAGGTACTCAAAGACCCAATCAGTTTAGCAGACAAGGTGGAAGAGTATCACCCATTGTCAAAGGATGAATTCAAATCCTTACAAGAAAAGTTACCTAAGACATGGAAGCCTCTTGACATTGCTTCTATGTTCTATGTTCTAAACAGGGCATCCTTTTCGGGTTCAACTAATTCGGGAGGTATGTCACCCGACCATCCAAGATTCAATCAAGCATCCATTGACAGGCTGAGATATTTTGAAGCACCGAATGTGCAGGTAGGTCACAATGATGCATTCACTTTCCTACGAATGTTGATGGGAGAAGAACCATCGGGCAAAGTGATTTACCTTGACCCGCCTTACATGATAGAGAATAATTTGTACGGTAACAAAGGTGACATGCACAAAGACTTCGACCACAAAGCATTAGTCAAAGTTGTCAAAGGACTGGATGCGCTGGGCTGGAAAATAGTCATGTCCTACAATGGTAATGAACAAATCGAGAAGTGGTATAGTGACTTTGAAATTATTCCGCTTGAATGGAAGTACGGAATGAACAGTAGTAAAGAGTCAAATGAGATTTTGATAGTAAGTAAAAGAGAGGTGAAAGAATGACAAGGAAGTTTAAGATAAAGCAAGGAAGACATGCATGGATAAGGTGCGAACAAATATCGAAATTTATTTCACAGGTAATTGAAGTAAATAGTATGCCACAGATATATGTTGGAGATTTAATGGTAAAGACTCCTACTGGCTGGCAGGCATTCCGTGACGAGAGAATGTTAGTTCCATCATACAGGATGCCTTCCGCTTGCGAAGAAGAATAATTAATGGTGAATCCTTGCGATAGTCATGAGCGCATTCGATGAAGCCTTTGACTATCTAAGGCAGAACCAACCACAGGGTAGGTTCATGGGTGGCTCGACTGGCGCAAGAGGACACGACCTACCAATGGGTAGATTTGTAGAGAAGCGTGGCGCACACCCCGACCATATACAAAATGAATTTGACATGAATCAATATCTCAATGCGTTGGGAGTGGCAGTACCACGAGCAGGACTACAAGGTGATACTATGCTCACAGAAATGGAGGCAGGACAACCAGTAGGATACAATCCTACACAACAAGACATACGCCAACTGACGACAGACTTTGTACCCCACGCCCTTGTAGCGAACTGGGATGTACTAGGGATGGAGGGCGACAATGCAATACGAAGACCCGATGGTACACTCTCCTATGTTGATGTAGGCGGGGCTGGGAAGTACAGGGCAATGGGCGCACCGAAAGGTGGTGCGTTTGCTACAAGCGTAGGTGAACTAGATACACTACGAGAAAAGAATCCTGCATTAGCAGGTATAACAGAACAAGACATAGGAAGGTCTTACGATATTCACGGAGGGCAATCAGCAATGGAAGATGCGCTTCAACACTTACGAGATAATCAAACTCGTAACATAATGCAACAGCGAGTGCAGGATTTGGCGAGGCGAGTAGCCTAGTTTTAATTACTGACTATTTAAACTGATAAAGAGAATAAGGTTGGAAATACCAACCAAACCAAAAGGATGAGTGAAAGCAATGAAGATAACATGTAACAAATGTGGCAAGACAACGATAGTAGACATAGTGTGGGATTTAGATTATCTCAATCCTGACATGGTGGACATGGGAGACAATGGAATTGTCTTTGATTTTGTAATGTACTGCGAACAAGAAGACGAAGAAGGTAATGAGTGCGGTCAACAATTTGACATCAATGTACCAGTCAATGTAACCGAAGAGTGGGTACATGTAGAGCAGGAGGAATATGAATGAACATGATGTACTATTTGGCAGACTACATACTAACCACATGGACTTACTTAGAACATGAGACAAATGCATTTTGTCATGCTTACGATTTGGAGTATGACGAAATGTGTAGTCTTCACGGTGACTTGAGAGACATAATCGAAAAGGTGTTTGAGGAAAAAGAATTCAAGAGAATTATGAGATTGATAAAAAAGGATAAGGAGGAATGAATATGAAATACGAATATGATAAATTGAAAGAAGACCTATGGAGGAACACATTGGATGATACAAATGCTTCTACTGAGGCAGTCGCTTTAGCATTGCACAGGGGAAAACTCACTGCAAGTGAGTTAGAAGATGCACAACATGAAATTGACATGGAAGATACCTTAGTGCTAACTGATGAGCAAGCAGACGAATGGGTAAGAGAAGAGATTGAAGAATTAGTATGGGCATTCACACCATCATTCTTACAAGCACACACAGGAGTTGACGCTGACGCAATTGAGATAATCCAAAAAGAATGTGAGGGTGCTAATGAACCACTCAAGGCGATGATAAAAGACTTCGATTACTTTGTTGAAGATGCAGTGCGTTGTGATGGGCGAGGACATTTCCTTGCGTCTTATGACCATGAAGAAAATCATGTGCAGATTGATGACATAGACTACTACATTTACAGGAGGAATTGAGATGGAAGAAAAAGCAATAGAGATGATAAAAGAACTACTGAGAATGTACCCCGAAAAATATTGGCAAGTAGAATCAAGAGAATACACCAAGAAGAAATTTGTTATTGATGCAAAAAGATTTCATGACTGTTTGAAAAGTGTGTTAAAAGAATTGGAGAGTGCTGAGTGATGTGGCTGGCGTTTACAGAAGGATGGTTGAGCATTGTTGCTCACCGTAGTAATCCCGACATGCTACTGGTAAGGGCAAGGCAGGAGAGAACCATACCTCGTATCTTTGGCAAGGGTGTCATGTTCACTGACCCGACTGCCGATTACTTGTACAGGGCTGAGATACCGAGAGACAAAGTGATTGAGGTTGTATCGAAGAGATTCAATGACATGCAGTATGACAACTTCAAGAACACAATCAGCGACATTGAATATGCTAATGCTTGCATGGATGTTTGGCATGTCATGTTTGGACTACAAAGAGGTGTTTACAAATGAGAAGAATGATTGATACGAGCAAGTACGAAGGACATGATAGCAGTTGGTTTGTGGTACACCATGAAAGTGTCCGTAAAGATGAAGTGAGAGTAAAAGGTAATAATGAAATCGCAGATGAGCATGTTTGCTATTTAGATTATCACCCTCTATACAAAGATGTACAAGCAAGGAACGCTAAACTGATAGCCGCCGCACCCGATTTACTAGCAGAAGTCAAGCGGCTGAATCGCTTTGTTCATTGTGCCATGAACTTCATGTCCAAGCATGATTTAGATTATCAATTCTTGAATCAGCATGGTGTTTTTACTGCCCCCGATGGTGGTTCAATTTCCACATTTATTCCATACTCATACAAATGGGATGACGAAACTAAGGTATCAAGCGAACCAATTGAATTTACTGTGAGAGGTGAAGAAGAATGACAAAGACAGACGATTACAAGACTCAATTGAGAAATGAAATGCTTGCACTGCAAGAGAGAATGGCTAGGCTGGGGGAGTGGGAGGCTACTGGATACAGTAGTGTAGTATGCCCCGTCACCCACGAGTGGATTCCATCGGGTATACATTCACCTAGATATGACAAGAATGGATTCCGTGTACCGTTTGTTTGTAGAGTATGCGGGCTGGAAGCGCATGTCAAGTTCGACATAGCGGAAGAGCAAGTGTACGATTCATGGACAGAATTTAGAGATACAGGAAGTGAAGAAGAATGACTGAGAAAGACGAAATGGCACAGATGTTTGATGGTCACAAACATCTTATTGAACTAGCATGGAAGATTGCAGATGAATTAGAGCGACTAAGAAGACTAGAGAAAGCAGTTGTAGGTTCATGGATGGAGGCATGTAGTCGTGGCTCACCGTGGCACAAGGAATTAAGATACCCCTGCGTAGAACTTGGTTATCTTACTTTAGAAGGTAATTATTTTGAAATAGCAAAAGAGTATCAAGATATGGCAAAAGAATGGGTAAAAGAACAATATGGAGAGGAAGAAGAATGAAAGAACAAATAGAATGCGACCACATGTGGAGTTACAGTATACCGTACAGACCTAGTGATAGCGATGGTATTGTACATGTACAGGTAGAAGCGACATGTGACAGATGCGGTGAAGAAAGAAGAACAGACTACTCTTGGGATATTAATGAGTACTATACCTTAGTAATAGATGGTGAGCAAGAGGTATCGTACACTTGCGACCAGTGCCAAACTACAACTGACAGTTTAGATGGTTGGATTACAGACGAGGATTTTGAAGATACACATTTCTGTTCACAGAAATGCCATGACAAATACTGGGGGGTGAAGAAGAATGAGTGATTACACAGTAATATTTCTGTTAGCATATTTTGGTGCATGGGTGGGCTGGTTTGCTATGTCACTGCACGAGATACAGAAAGAATTGAAGGAGTTGAACAAGAGTGATTAATGCAAAGAAATACGAAGGACACACACCTGCACCGTGGACTGTTGATGTTCACAAAGTCGGTGAGGAAATAAGCGCAATAGTAATTGAATCCCCTTTGACTACACACACTAACGAAGTGTTAGCGGAAGTTGAAGTTGAAAACAAATACGCTGAGGCAGATGCACAACTGATAGCAGACGCACCAAAACTTCTAGCGAAGTGTAAGAGCCTAGCAGGACAATTAGTTGCTACAAGGGCATACCTAAACGACTTGGTTACTTTCATCAAGGAATGTGAACTTGTAGAGTTCTGTGACAAATGCGATGGCTTCTACCTCTTTGAAGATGGTAGGCAGTGCGGCTGTTGCCCGTCATGCGTAGGAGAAGACTACGATGCTGACGACCACAGGACATGCAGGGATTGTAAGATTGAATTTTCGGAGAGATTCTATGAATAGAAGAGTGGAATTAGCAGGAAGGGGTTCATTAACCTTATGCGGTGTGGATGATTTCCGTGATACACTCAAGAAGGAACATACTGTTGTTACCTTGTGTAGATACAAACCTAAGTGGACTTCGACAGATAGCAATGAGCGACACCACTATTACTTCCGAGCGCATAATACTGACCCTGCGATATGGAGTCATGCAGTTCGATTGGTTGTAGACCTAATGAGAGGTGGTAAGGATGTACTACTACATTGCGTACACGGTAGGGATAGGACAGGCGGAGTTGCCTATGTTGTACTCAAAACAATGTTTCCCTCATGGAGCCATGAAGAAACATGTCTACTTATGACACATTACATGCGACCTGCGATGAAAGAAGAGTGGTTTACGATACTAGACGAGAGGCAGGAGTTCTACAACGAAATCCTCCAAGAATTAAATAATGACTATTTAAACTGATAAAGAAAAGAGAGATGAAAACAAGGAGATGAAAAAAATGCATGGAATAGCACAAGTAAAGAACGGAAGATATATGACGGCATGGGCAGGTAATACACCGTGGCACAGGCTGGGAACGCAAGCAGAAGGACTGATGACATCAGCAGAAGCGTTGGCACTAGCCAACCTTGACTGGGAAGTTGTCAAGCGACCACTGTTCAACCAACTGGATGACGGTACAATCGAAGTTGTACCTAATACCTTTGGTGTGTTTAGAAAAGAAGATGATGACTATATTGCACTGACTCGTAGCAACGCAGTCGGTAAGGTATGGAAAGCAATGCAGAATGTAGATGCATTCGCATTCTTGGATGAGTTGACTGATAACCACGAAGCCAAGATTGAGGTAGCAGGTGCATTGGGTAACGGTGAGAGAGTTTGGATTCTAGCCAAACTACCACACAGTATTGTTATCAATGGCGCAGATGTAGTAGACCAGTACATACTGATTGTCAACAACCACGATGGTAAAGGTTCAGTCAAGGTATTCTTGACACCTATCCGTGTGGTATGTGCCAACACTTTGACAATGGCTCTACAAGGCAGGCAAGGTGGATACAACATTAGACACACCAGCAAGATGCACAGTAAGGTTGAGGAAGCCAAGAAGGTTCTAGGCTTTGTCAACAAGGACTTCATCGCATGGGGTGAGCAGGCACAAGAACTCGTCAACATCAAGATGACTGCTGATGAGATGGATGAATACTACATTGATGTCATGGACTTACAATTCAACAAAGAGGGTGACTTGACTACCCGTTCAATGAACATACTCAATGAGATTAGAGAGTACTCAAAGGATGACTCCAACCATGTATTCGGTATGAGTGGTACTGCGTGGTCTGCTTACAACACCATTACTGGTGTCATCGACCACCACTTCACCAAACTGAAAGATGGTACTGAAAGCAAGAAGAGAATGGAGTCTGCACTATTCGGACCATACTCACGCAAGAAGCAGAAGGCATGGAACAAACTTATGGAGATGGCTCAATGATTGATACGAGTAAGTACGATGGACGACCACATGGCTCTTTAGTCCATAGCATTTCAAATGAAGAATGGAAGAAACTCTCACCAGCGTCTCAAGCATTGGTAGAAGACGCTCCACTTCTCCTAGCAGAAGTCAAACGGTTACAGAAAGAGAACAATCGTTATCTTGAGTTTATTTGTTGGCTCGGTTTAGAACACGAAGGGAAGAAACTTGTGCAGGAGTATGGAGATGAAGAGTTAGTGGAGTTGATTGAATGATTGATACGAGCAAATACGAAGGACTCACACATGACGAAGCGTTGAAGGTTTGGGAAACAAAAGGCATACCTATGGGTAGGTGCGATTATTGTTTGGGCTTCTTCCCTATGACACATTTCAATTCATTGAATGCACAAAAGCACATCACTTTTCAAGACGAGATTTGCGTTAAGTGCTTTGAAGAAAAGAAAAGAACAGGTGGCTACACTAAAGAACAATTGAAAATATGGGGTGAAGAAGAATGATTGACATAGACAAATACGAAGGACATACGCCCGGACCGTGGTTAGCATCAAAGGAACTTCCTACTGGGTGGGCGGTCATTACTGGTGATGATGATTGGATTCTTCGTGTAGACGAAAACAACAAAGGGCAACTAATGAGTGAGGCTGATGCACAACTGATAGCAGACGCACCTAAACTTTGGAATGATTTTACTCGTGTAAGGAGAGAATACAACAAGGTGTATGGTTGGTTCTTAGACATAGACAACTACATGATGGAACACCACTATGACTTGTGGCAAGAAATACGAATTGAAATTGGATTAGACAAAGAGGAAGATGTATGAATGAAACAATTACCATAGAGGATGTTGATGAGCAGTTCATCAATGATGTACTTCTACTGGATGGCAACGAGGTAAGGATAGTAATGGAGATTGAGAAGTCAATGCTCAACTTCGACTGTCCTGTTTGCGCTTCTCCACCATGCGAAGGGAATAGAGGATTTCTACTGGATACTGGCGAGTACCTTTACATAGCAAAGTGTTGTGGGGAGTTCGCTGTCTGCGAGGTAACAGGTAAGGACACAGGTGAGGACAATGGATTGGAAACCGAATGAAGATTTGATTAAATGGGGCAACGAGCATTTCAAGGCTCTCAGTGTAGACGCAATGTGGACACCACAAGATAGTGGTGTACAGTTCATGAAGACGGCGGAAGATACCTTCCAACTCGTATTCATGTACAACCATCCAACTGCTAGAGAGCATTACGAGAAGTTGTGTCTACTATTGAAAGAGTGCGGGTACAATGTAATTGAACCCGATGATGTTGAGGTACAAACCCCACCATTGAATCCACAGATGCAAATGCAGATGGAACACGAACACAAGCAGAAGGTAGCACAGGGCTGGAAATGCCCCGAATGTGGATACCCTCTTGCTAACAATGACTTCGACAATCACATCTTGGAATTCGTAGAAACGATTGATGCTGAATTGAATGACGGTACTACTGCTCCTTTAGAGTTGTGGAGATACATAATGCCCTGTAACTCATGTGGCTATGACCTTTCAGTTGACCCCGATGACTTCTTGTTGTTGGCTGGCGATGAGGCATTCATGAAATGGAATAACGGTGAAGAAACTTTGGCGGCTCTTACGAGAAACAACATTGTTGATTTGGCTGATGCTGGTTGTTTTGATGAATCAGTACCACCATTCATTACACTGCTTGGTAAGACCTACAAAGGTGAAAAAGTTCCTCCGTGGATGTGGGGTACAACCGTTAAGATTGTACATCACGGTGGCGAAGAGGAATGAAGTTATCGAGGGCAACTGAGTTAGTAGCAAGAATGCCACACAAGTTGAACCCTAGTGACATCACCAAGAGAGAGGCTACTGAACTGTGGTCTTTCATGACTACCAGTAACAAACTGAATATCACTCAGCACATGCTCAAGGTGAACCTCGCCAAAGAGTGCGGGGTATTCATGGAGAGATTAGAAGAGGTCACTGAGGGGCTGGCTCTTGCTAGAATACTAATGCTAGAGTCACCCGAAACAACTGAACATGAGTTGACACTAAAGCAAGTCGTTGAAGTAATACGCAATGCTCGTAACGATGATGTATGGATACTAGACTTCTGCCGCACACTCAGCGAAGAAGAGGCTGAACTAATATGGAGATGGGCATTAGATTACTACTGGAAAGCGATACGAAATAGAATGAGAGCGTGGTTCTCAAAGGCTAGTGGTGTCGATAGTACTCATGGCGTGGACACACAGATGGCGGTCATCTTCGATGGCCTAAGCGTAGACAAGGTAAGTTCATCGTTTACAAAACTGTCGAAGTGGACTGGTGATGTTCCCGACAGTTGGTGGTTCATCCCCGACTGTGGAACTTTATTGTATATAGGTGATAGGGTAGTTAAAGAAAGGAGTGGAAAAATTAACGGTGAATTAACTCCGTTAGTTGAAGAAGAGGTAAATTGTTGGTGTTGGAGTAATCCAACTGGCACTGGGCGCAGGCACAGTAAGGACACAGTACTGCCTTTCTCAACCTATCAAGAACCGATGTTTCATGAATGGCATGAGTCGCAGGTGATTTTAGACTCATACGCAAGAGGTGGATTTTTGATTTATCATGAAGGAAATTATACCTTGCTTTCCAATGGAAGTTCCGTTTTGTACGCTCAACTTTCCATGATACGGAAAAATGCTGATGATAAATTTGAGTTGTCTTTAGCCTTCATGGATGGGGATGAAGCAGTCGCCGAGGATATGATAGTGCTTGACAACCTAACTTTCGAGTTGGAGTCGGCATTGAAGCGGAGGGGTGTTTCTCCTAGAGTCAAGTTCGTGAACCACGAGGTCGAAGATTGTTTAGTCGTGAAAGTAAATTACACTTGGAGTCCTACCCATGACTGGCATCTCAAGTTAGACAGTGTAGAAGATGACATGGGCATAGATGACATTGACGACATCAACGATTACTATACGGTGGTAGCATGACACGCCCAAAGATAGACTTCCAATTGATGAAACAGATACAACTAGACATATTCAATTCGTTAGATAAATCCGAGAAGCATAGGGTAGACGACTTGTATCCTCAATTTGCTTTGAATTACACCAAAGCGATTCATGCTAAAAGAAAGAAAGCAAGAGGTAACGCCGCAGGTAGTAGCAGGTACAGTAAAGACTTGAAGCAAAAGCCGTACATAATCAAATCAGTACTCGAAGAATCAAAGTGGAAAATTAAGAACGGTGAAGAATGGGTGAAGATTAACGGTAAATTATTTTCCAAGTATGCTCGTTATTGTTATTACATAGGAGATGAGGAAGAGTGAACCCTACTGAATACATCGGGCTGGGGCTGGCTCTCAAGTCATTGTCGTTCTACATATCATTCGAGCGCATTGATACAGGATATGGCTTCAAGGTACGCAGATGTATCAGCCTAAAGGAGAATGTCACTGACGACCAAAAGAAGTGCATTGAGGTATGGGCTAACACACATGACTTGACAGTGTACGGATTCAAAACGATTCAGCGTGAAGAGTTAGTACGCAAGTGGATGGACATACTTGAGCCGTTTGAGTTTCTAATGAAAGCGAAAGACCGTGTGAACTACTGGCAGATGAAGTGGATACTAGACAACCCCTACCCAAGAATACCAAAGTCACAGGTTCGTAACTGGCCCAAGTTTAGACAATGGGTAGACGACTTTGATGCTAACAAGGAAAAATTGGAGTCGGACTATTTAAACTGATAAAGAGAAGGGAGATGAATATTATGACTTGGAATGAGATGGTACGACCCAGCCACCCTACACAGATTGTTGGTAATCAACAATTCGTAGAGGATGCTGGGGAGTGGGAAAAAACTGGTGTATACCCGTCTGCTCTCCTGTTCTTAGGAGGACCGGGTACAGGTAAAACAAGTGCGGCACTTGCAGTTGGAAAAACCATGCTTGGCGAAGCATATAATGAATTGAACATGATGAAGGGCAATGCAAGTGACGATAGAGGCATTGGATTCATTCGTGATGAAGTAAAGCGTTTCGCTCGTATCAAAGGTTACGGTGCGAAGCGCAAAGTAATTTTCTTTGATGAGGCTGACGGTCTAACTCCGTCTGCTCAAGATGCACTGAGAGGCATCATGGAAGAGTATGCTGACAAGGTACTCTTCATTCTTACCGCTAATTACGGTGACAAGATTAGACCTGCTATCAAGAGCAGGTGTACAACATATACATTCAATCGTGTAAGTCCTACCGAGGGTGCAAAACACCTTCACAGACTAACAGAATCATGCGGTGCGCCTATTGACTGGCAACCGTTCTACGGCGATGTTGTAGAGTGGCATGATGGTGATTTGAGGGCGGCGGTCAACTCCCTAGAGCGCATCCCAAAGAATGCCGATGCCATAAAACAATTTACGGCTAAAGTAAATGATGATGATGACTGGTGGGATTTCACGGTTGAACACAAGTACAATGAATTGAGAAAGACATTACTCACAATGCTTCACGATTGCAGTGGTATACAGGAATTCATGAACAGATTCCAACGCTCGATTAGAAAGCATTTCGACAACTCTCCCGATACGACCTTTGCTATCATGGTGGTATGGGGAGACATGATGGGAAGAATCTATGAATGGGGCGGTTCAGCCGAGGCATTCGTGGAAGTATTGGTAGCGAAACTAAAGAAAGAAATGGAGAAGATAGAATGACAGAACAATGGGATATAGAAGATGAATACGACCACTTAGAGCCGGCAGAAGAATCTAAAGGTAATGGGTTTGGTAGTGTAGCAAAAACAAACGACACAGGTGGTTTACCACAGTCAGTAATAGATTTGCTGACTAAGTATGCTGAACGCACCAACATGAAACTGCCCGATGCGATAAAGGCATTTGCAGAAGATGTTAAGAAAAACTTTGGTGAAGATGTTACGACTGAACCCGATGAAGACTTAGTGCTTGATTGGTGTGAAGGATTCGTTGTAGAAACAAGAAGACAGACAGGCAGTGGCAACAGTAACCTATCTACATGGGTAGGGTGCTTCTTAGGTGTCGCTGACAAGAAGGCTGACAGACAGAAGAACATCGTAAGGGCTAACTTGAAACTATTCAAAGAAGACCCGAACCACGCAGTATCATCGGGTAGAGTCGGTGTATACTCAAAGGGCAAGGAGTTTTGGGAGGTTGAAACTAAGGACAACACAATCACAACAGAATACCCTGTAACAGAACAACCACCATATGTGATACCTTACACTGGCAAAGAGAAACTGTGTTTGACTTCATACAACGGACAGCCAACACACTATGAAAAATTTGGTAGATATGCATACTTCTTGGGTAATGAAGAGAGCAAGTTCGTGAATGACGGTGACATCCAACTATGGAGAGTTGACCTAACTGGCGACCATGTATACAAGGACCTCAAGATTGGTGAGGCATGTAAGATTCCTGTAACTCCACCGAAAGAAGGTGGACTTGAAGCATTCAAGGATGTACTAGGTATTTACTCTAACTTTGAGATAGAGTACACAAACACATTCGTTAGTGAAGACATGCGCTCACTATTGCATCCTGCCAAGTACTGGACTTCACCGGAGTTCCATGACATGTTCGTAAGCATTGATTCCTTAGAGGAAGCATACGAGCAAAGAAAGCAGACATTCACAATCAACGGTGAAAAGCGTGTGGGTGGACCACTCGTGATTACTAAGGCAACTATTGTCAACATGAACACATCACCAAGAGATTCCGATTACGACCAAGAAGGACACAACTATGTCATGACATTGACTAGTCCTATTGCTGGTGACATCTCTTGCTGGATAAGCGGTGCAGTCGGTATGATGACTGACCCATTCACAACTGGTGGAGGAAAGGAATTCCCATACGGTGAGAAGAGTACAGTGTATGTATTCGGTAGAATTGGTATGAGAACCGTTGACGGACTAAGCACACCCAAGATTACTGCACACGGTATCTTTGGGGATTGGAGAAGATGCAGACAAAGAGCAACTGGTGGAGACACAGGGGTAAAGCAATTCGAGTGAGGTGATTAAATGGCAGGATTTGGACAGACAGTAAAGAAACAAGAAGAGAAGAAAGAAGTAGTGAAAGCACCTACACAACAAGCACCTACGCTTGGTGGTAGTCCTTTTGCTCACTTAGAAGCAGAACTACAAGCAATGAAGCCAGTCAACTTGACTCACATGTTTGTAGGTATTGCTGGATTTGACGGAACATGTAAATCGGGTATAGTCAAAGGCGCATTCGATGAGTATGTCAAAGACAACCCCGATGCGGAACTACACGCTATCGACTTTGACATGGGTGTTAGTATGCTGAACTCAGCAGTCAACCCTAATGAAAACATCAAGTCATGGAGGCCATGGCAAATGGGTGTTGCAGATAGAACTGCTTACGACTATCCGGGTACACATCAGCGTGTGATGGACATCATGAAATTCATTCTTACAAGAGCCGAAAGCGGTGAAGCAAACATTTGGGGTGTACTAGTCAGTGGTCTTGACTCATGGTTAGAAGTATGTACCAACAACATGCGTATCATTGACTTAGGACTAGCAAAGGATGGTATCGAAGCGGCTGACAATCGTGGGGCTGGGGAAGCGAAGAGAGTCGAAAGACAATCCGACTGGGCTATTCGTAACACTAGATTCCACCAACTGACTGCGCTATCTCGTAACCTAGTGAGAGCAGGCGTGAGAGTCTTTTGGGAGACACACATGAGAGCAACATCCTTCTCCTTTGGTAAGACTAACGATGATGAACAAGTATGGCAACCCGAATGGGAAAAGAAGACTAACAACTACCTTCCTACCATTATCTACACATCCACTGAGGATGAGTATGATGATGAGGGTGAATTGGTAAAGACAGTCTACAAGGCTAAATTTCACAAGTGTAAGACTAATCCTACACTGCAAGACCAAGAAAGAACACTGTTTGTTACAAGACCCGATAGCGAGCCGCAATGGTTCGGTCTACCGGAGTTGAGTGACGGGAGTTTGTGATACTCATTAATTTGAGAGGGGTTTTGAAGGGTAATGAACAGACGGGCTGAACACCTCCTTCGTAGCGGTTTTTGGGGCTTTGGTTTTCTCCCTGTGCTTTTCCGCTATCTGTTCCCCCCTTTCATGAGGTGATACTATGACTAGAATAGAAGTTGACAGAAAAGAATTGCTCACCTTCCTTTCCTCGTTTGGGAAGCAAGTGACTGACCTGCGAGTGAACTGCGCTGGTAATAGAGTGGTTGTTGAGATTGGATACAGTACACACTATCTACGCAAGCAACTGCTGGGTGTCAATGTAGTGGATGAAGGATTCATTCACATCATGGAACTTGAGAAGGCAGTAGCATTCTTGAAGTCAGCCAAGAGCGACAAAGTAGTACTGCGACAAGAAAGCACAGGTAAGTTCCTGTACATTGTAGCAGGTGGTAACAAGATACAGTTACCTAGCACTGACGACATTATCTCCGCATCAAAGACGGTAGTACAAGGAAAACTTGTAGCCAAGTCTGCTGATAGCGGCTGGAAGTCTTTTGCTGGTGAAATAATTGATACCCATGTTACAGTACAGACAAAGGATTTGATTTCCCTGTCGGGTATGAAGAACTTAGTCAAGAAGGATTCGCAGTTCAAACTGCGTGTACATTGCGGCGAAGAAGAGTTAGGCATTGTGGCTGGTAAAGCGGTCACTGGTAGACTATTCACTGTCCTTCCTGTTACTGATACAGATGGACCTAACGCTACTGTACAGACTAACTTTGGAGACTGGTTCCCTACATGCCTACAATATTTGGATGAAGGTTCCGCTAGGCTACACTTTGCTGACAACTCTCTAGTCATCTTTGAACAGAACAACACACTGCTATTGATTACTAACGAGGCTGAGTGAGATGATTGTAGATTTTGTACAAAGCCGTTACGAGGGTTTGTATTTGTACGAGCGCACTCGTGGGCCTGATGGGGTACTCAAAGAGAATTATATTTACAGTGATGATAGTGCATTTGTTAAACCGTTCTTTTGGATTAGACAGAATGCGCCTTCATTCATACTAAAGAAACTTAAGAGATTCAAAGCAGTAATACATTCAAACATCGTGGCTACTGCCCTTGATGGTGGTAAACTATGGAAGGTCACTTACGACAATCCGTTTGATTCGTGGAACATGAAAGATGCTATTGACCCTAAAGGTAAGTGGACATGTGAGATGGACACACCTTACCTAGACCAAGTATTGCTTGAGCGTTATCCTAACGGCATTCCCGAATTCCATCCTCGTAAGTGGTATTACGATATGGAGTGGGAGACAGATGGTGAAGGTAGAATCACAGTCATAGCAGTGTGTGATACACATGCTGAGAAGAATGTAGTATTCGCATGGAGTCAAGATTCATATGATAATCGCATTACAAAGAAGGAATGGATAGACAGATACGATGGCTATGAATTGCGTACATTCGCAAGCGAAGAGTACATGTTATCCAACTTCGTTGCACACTTGATAGAGTGTGACCCCGATATGCTGATTGCACACGCTGGGGCATGGGCTGACCTGCCTAAGTTGCATGACAGATTGGGCGAGCGAATAAAAGATATTTCACCATTAAATATTTTCTTACCACCTAAGAAAAATGGTGAAGGTTACAAGTCCACTGCACAACCCATCAAGGGTCGTCTTGTTTATGATACTGCGGCTATGGCTACCGAAGGTAGTGGCTTCGAGGGGGTATGGCAGAAGAGTGGTCGTGGTCAAGCACAACAGCGTAAACTGAACTGGTTCGCTACTGCGCTTGGGTTGGGTCATAAACTAACAGACGAGATTGAGGGCATGACAGTGTTCAATGGTTGGGCGGAGTACTACGATGATTTCGTTGACTATTGTTTAGTGGACACCACACTCCTTCGTGACATTGATATGAAACTGAACTGCACAGATTTCCACCTAGCATTGCAGAATGTTGCTGGTGTACAGTTCGCTAGTACGCACAATGTATCAAACTACTTTAGAGGGTTAGTAGGTAGAAGAACAAAACTCAAAGCACCTACTACAAGGCAAGAAGAAAGACCGGAGTTACAGGCGGCATGGGTTATGCCTCCTGTTGCTGGTAGACATGAGAATGTTGCACTGGTTGACTTCGCATCGCTATACCCTAACATTATCCTATCAGCAAACCTTTGTTGGACTACAATGGTGGAAGAGGCTGGTGAGGATGTTATCTCATTCACTATACCACCAAAGTTAGATGACGCTGGTAATCACATTGCTGGCACTGGTGGAACATTCCACTGGAATCAAAAGCAAGAAGGTATACTTCCAAAGGTTGTAAGAGAGTTGCTACAATTGCGTAAGCACTACAAGAAACTTATGAAAGAGTCTACTGACGCTGATGAGAAACTGGGCTACAACATGTTACAGATGGCGGTCAAGGTTTCGGTCAACGCTATCTATGGCATGGTAGGAATGGGCAAGTTACAGGGTGGCTGGACAAGTTACCCTATCGCACAGTCTATCACCTATCTAGGGCGTGAGTCAATCTCTATGCTTGTAGACAAAAGCGAAGAGATGGGCTATCGTGGTCTTGCAGGTCACACTGACTCCTGCTACATACAAGTACCATTTGATGAGGCAATACCAGTTGCGGAAGAGTTGACTCGTATTGCTCAAGAAGAGATGGGCTTGAAGTATTTGGATGTAGAGTTGGAGGCATTCTTTGATTACTGGTTCACTGCTAATACCAAGAACAGGAACTTTGGTATCAAGTCATGGCCACCGGAAGATGCAGGTGACATGAAGGTTACAGGATTCTCTATCAAGGCATCAACCGCACCAGCGGTAACTAAAGAGTTGATTGGCGAAGCCTTCCGCATGATAGGTAGCGGGGCTGACGAAGACGAGGTGTACGAAGCACTTCGCCCAAGCATCAAAGAATTATTTAGTGGTGAAAAGAGTGCTGATTATGCGGCATCATTTGGTCGTATCAAGAAGCAACTACACGAGTATGACAAGGTAGTGCCTAATGCAATCAAGGCATCGAGATATTCTAACAGATACTTGGGTACTAAATACAACAAAGGTGAAAGTGTCAAGTGGGTTTTCATTGATGATGTACCGGAGGACCAAGAATACTGTAATGTCATTGCCTATGATGATGAGAGTCAACTTGAAGGCTACGGGGTAGATTGGTCTACGATAGTCGATAAATGGATTCACAGTAAACTCAAGAGAGTGTATGAAACATTGGAGTGGGATTTAAATTCCTTAACTGCTAGAAGAGTACCTAAGAGGTGGTGGTGAAATGACAAGAAGAGATGTATGTTGGTATTGCGGTGGTAAGTTGATTTGGCAAAATGACTACGATGCTGAGGATTTAGGATATGAGAAGGGTATAGTTACAATACTCAATTGCAGTTCTTGTAACGCTCATGTAGAATATGTACACATAGAGGAAGAGGAATGATATGGTAAAGAAATGGAAGATATGGAAAAAAGTGATGAACACAGAAACTAAACCTGCACCAGTGAAATACTGTTGTAATTGCGGGGGAATAAAGACTAGACAAACCAAATTAGATGAGTTTGCAGACATGACTCCCGAATCTCAAACGAAACTACCTTTCATGACAGAAAGCATTGGTCGTGAAAGTCCACCTAGAAAGTACAGGGGGATGATTTGATGAAGAGAATAAAGTACAAGATGAGATGCAAGCAATGTTGGAAAATAATGGGTATCTCTCATCACAACTACGAAGATAAGATATTCTTTTGCAGTGATGAGTGTATGGACAAATTCAAAAAGGAGATGAAGAGGTATGGGTAAAAAAGCATTTAATTTTCTTCTAAATGTATTAAGGGCATTTAGAGATAACGAAATAGAGATTGACGGTGAATTAGATTTAGTAATAGACATATTGGAGGAACAGGAATGAGCAAGATAGAAGATTCAGTATGCGACAAAATACAGCAAAGGGCTGAGGTTGGTAAGAACAAGTACGGCGTTACTATGGAAGAAGAAGTCCTATCTATCCGTGAGTGGTTGAACCATCTCCAACAGGAATTAATGGATGCGAGTGTATATATTGAAAAGTTGTTGGGTTTGGTAGAATGAGATATAATCCAAAAGGCGAAGACCACAGACCTACCATCGAGGAATACCTTGAGGCTACGGGTCATCAAGAAGAGTACGAGTCATACAAGATGAGTACCTATGCTTGGAATCCTCTTGAAGAGGATAAGAAGTTGAGAATCACTAAGTCCAGTCTTGGTACATTCGGCTGGTGTCCACAGCAATATTACCTTGAGAAGTTCAAGGGTTTGCGTGGCGAGCAAAGATACTACCACGATAGAGGACTGAATGTTCACGACATGGTTGAGTACTTTTGGGATACATTCAATAAGATGGATGAGGCATTAGAATGTATAGACAACGGAGATGAATTAACGGCTAAACAAATGTTGTATGATGCAGTGAAGATGCCTACTGACAAATACGCTTACGGTGAAGAAGACCAAATAGCACAGTGGTTAGACTGGCAATTCGAGAGATTGAAACTCACTAAAGGTAAGGGCTGGTATCCTGCAAAGGTTGAGGCTAACATACATGCAATGCGATATGTAGAGGTTGATGGGATAGGTATACCTATTCACATGAACGGATTCATTGATACCATATTCGATACGACAGAAGGCGGCTACGCACTGATGGAGTTGAAGACTGGTAAATGGAAAGATAACAAAGTCAGCAACATGCGAGCAGAAATGGCGTTCTATCGTATGATGCTTGAGCATAGCAATCACCACGAATACCTACCTATCACACACTGGGGCTGGGAATTTCCCGGTGGACACATAGAAGGTGGAGAAGGTAACAAGATATTCTACGAGGAAATCAAACCTAGAACAATGAAATCGGTAGAAAACAAATTAAAGAAATTAGTAAAGGCACATGTTGAGATGGATTTCCCACCTACACCATTCTTGGGTCGCACCAAGTTGAAGTGTGAGTGGTGTGATTATCAAGAGCATTGTGACTTTTGGAACTTAACTGAGGAAGAATTAGATGACTTATTGGAGGGAATAGAATGGACAAAGAAGGAATGAGAACAGTATTAACACTGCTAGAAAAGATGATGAATGACGCAAAGGGTGACAACCCACAGTATGAGGTAAGAGTGAACTTAGCAAGTGGAGGTAACTTCCCACGCAGAAAGTCATTCACTCGTACTACCATGAGGCAAACTACATTGTTTGAGTTTGCACCAGTGGAGACTGATGTTGGTGTGATAGAGCCTGTACCGAGCAAGGTACATCCTCGTCACATCATCTATGAGGTACACCCAAGAGCAGTATCATTGCAGGGCATTGCTATATTGTTAGAGGAACTATTAGACGACCTAGACGATTACATTAGAAGCCAAAGGTGATTCACTTGGGCTTTGTACCGATAGACTTCCCTCGTGAAGTCCTAGAGTTACCGAGTAGCGGTGCTAAGGGCTGGCGCAGGATGGTGAGAAACGCCGAGGAACTTGAGTCCTACTGGGGCGGTAAGAACGGAAGTGGTAATGTCTACTTCACTGCTTACGGCTACACACAGACTCAAGCCCCAAAGCATCACCGTGTCAACTACAATACACCGTTGATACACCATTTTGTAATGGACTTCGATTGTAAAGACTTCAAGGCTAAGGGTGCAGATGTACCATTTGAAAAGCCCCATGAAGAAGTCAAGCGACTACACAATTATTTCATGGGTAAACAAATAGAACACTATGTATGGTTTAGTGGCGGTGGCTTTCACTTGTGGATACCACTCGCTCAAACACTGTCTCCTAAGACTGGTAATGAGTTATCTCGAATCAAGTATTCGGGCAGGCTACTAATGAATCAATGGGAGAAAGACATAGGTACGCTGAGATGTAATGACCCTACGGTAGCGTTTGACACCAGTGGTATGATACGCATACCCAACTCTTACAACGCTAGAAGAGAGTGTTGGAGTGTACCCCTCACTAGTGACGACATCAACAATTTAAATCATCAGCAATTAATTGAGAAAGCACAAGAACCACACAAGGGGTATATCGCCCTCGGTAGTGAGAGAGTTAAATTACAGGTAATTAAAAACAAAATCAAAGAAGGTAGTGCCAAGAAAATAGACTTGCCTACCGTACAAGAGGATAACTTACACATTCTCCCTTGCTTGGCGCAAGCGGCAATGGGTGGGGGCAATCCTACTGATAGAGCAAGATACCTATTCGTATCGTATCTCGCAGACAGAATGCGTATGTTCTTCCCCGGTTGGAAGATTGATGACGCTACAAAAGAGTCGCATGTACCCTCCATTGTGAGGATATGTGCAAAGCAAGAGTGGGTGGACTTTGACCCCGAATATACGGAAATGCGAGTCCGTAACATTGTTATGGCGGGTCACACCCACGCTAATTGCTTCACCTTAGCAACAGAAGGACTGTGCGTAGGGAAGTGCAGATATTATGATGAAACAGGGTTGGTATAATGGGTTCAAGACATAAACATACAAGATTCGTAAATGCATGTATAAAGTATTTGAAAGAAGAAAACGAGGTAGAAACAACAGAAGGGCTAATTGAAAATGTAACTAATTACAAAGGTTTGCCGTACTCTAACACACCATCGGCAAATCAATTAGCACAGTTACTAGCGAGAGATAGCAGATTCAAACAAGTAGATACAACTACTATTCCTTCTAGTAAAGGAACATACGATATTGCACTATGGGGGTTAAAATAATGCCATCAACATTTTGTGTACTTTGTAATGCTAAAATGACTGTAAAGCCAATAAAAATCAACAATCCAAACTATACACCTATCTGCGGTCATTGTAGATTCAATGCCGTCATACCTGAAGAGTATCGTTGTAAGGGTATATCCACTACCACTGGTGAGCGATGTAAAACATGGCGTAAGCACAACGAAGGTAGCGATTACTGTCAAAATCACAGGGAGTTGATTGTATGAAACCTCAATTAATCATAGACAGTAACGAGCGTGGTTTACTTTGTGAATCAGTACAGCGTAAAGCAAGCAAAGTAGGGTTGTCAGTAGCAAGAAAGACACTGGTTGTAGGCGACTACTTACTAGGTGGTGCTTGCGTAGAAGCCAAGAGTATCACTGACTTGTTTCAATCTAGCCACAGTGGACACTTGTGGAGACAACTGGATAACATGGATGCTAACTATGAGCGATTCTTCATTGTTATACATGGTACAGTGGAGAAACATATCAGTACAGTGAAACAAATTAACGGTAAAAAATTAACATATTCTCGTGTACAGAATGAATTGATAGGCACGATTGCTAGGCTTATGGCTGATTTTGATTGCCAAGTATTCTATTGTAACAATGTCAGTGAAGCCGCATCATTCATTGTAAAACTCCATGATAAGATTCACAAGCCAGCAAGTAAGCATGGCGCACATTCAATACGCAGGGTTGCATCAAATGATTTGAGAGTAGACTTGTTATCCACAATACCCGGTGTAGGTCACGAAACGGCTGAGAAGATGCTAGAGAAATGCGGTAGCATAGAAGAGATGTGCTTCCCCGAATCTTTGCGTCAAATTAAAGGACTGGGTGAAGTACGGCGAAAGTTGGTCGTAGACATTCTAACTAGTGAAGAGCCTGTAAAACAGGAACGCAAAGTTCGCCGTTAGACTATTTAAACTGATAAAGGAAAGAGAGATGATAATATGAACATTAAGAAGTACAAAGCGTTAGAGAAGTTTCCAGTGTTGAAGTCCTACCTTCACCACTTTTCACAGACATCAATGAAGAATGAGATACCCGGTTTGCTATCATTCTTTTTCATACAAGGACAAGTATCTTTGCCGTATGTTAGACTACCAACTGGCGACACTCACCTAGACTTGAGAGTGCATGTATTTTGGATTCAACCATCTCGTACTGGTAAGTCTATTGCATGGAACTTTATTAGTGACATAATGAAAGAATGCGGTGTTGATTACGAATTGTTTGCATCGGGTACTGATGCTGGACTCGTAGGTTCTACGGAGGCAGTATTAGACGAAAATGGTAAACCTACTGGTGAGTTTAGAACAGTGGATGGATTACTAGCAGGTAAGAAAGCAATCAACTTTGACGAAGGTTCTATTCTACTCACGCCTAACAAGCATGGGCAAGAAACGGTATTGTATTTACAAACCGCATGTAACCCTGTGGGTAGTGGAAATAACACACTAGTCAAACACATGAAGGGTAACAAAGTAGAATGTCCGTCACTAGTATCGCTATGGATTACTACATACCCACCAAAAGGTGTCAAAGAATATGTATTGACTAAGGGTATCTTCCAGCGTGTATTGCTATACTATCGTCATTGGGATATGGAAGAAAGGCAAGATGTCAGTAATAGAAGACTAGGTACTTTCATGAAACCATCGGATGATTATGAGTACACTAAGGATGACCTGTACAAATACTTCAATGATACAGAAGCAAGACTGAGGAAGAGATTATGCGACATGGAAGAAATGTCATACACAGAATGGGCTGAGGCTAGTAATGAACTCAAAGAAGAAGTCGTGCAAAGGCACATGTGGAAGATGTTTACTGCATCACCCGACTTTGAAACTGCATTGTATCAATCATCGGATGATGTATTTGACCTGCTAAGAAACATGAGTCCTTCAATGTCCGAAATCGTTGCATCTTTCACACCAGCGATTGAGAACTACTTGGGTATATTCGCTATGCACATGGCTATCTTAGACGAATCTTGGGTAGTTACTGCCGAGCATGTAGACATGGCTCATGAGATATTGATTGACCTATTCCAAAACCTAATCGAATGGCTTGAAGATTCCGTAGAAGTCGGTGGTAACAAGCAGAAAGAAGCAAAGATACACGAGGCTATGATAGCCGCTTACAACATGATTGCACCGCACGAGTTAGATACTCACGGCGATGGGTGGAGACTGGCTAAAATGGTTATGAGTACATACGAACAAAAGAACCATGTATCTAACAGTACTGCTAGAAGACACTTTAAGGACATGGCTAGTGCATTATTCGACAGAAGAAAGTCCGGCGGTAGAAATTACATAAGACTGAAAGGTGATAATTCATGAGCGACTTACTAGCATTAGACATAGAAACGGCAAATTTTTCGCACGAAATCGGGGGTTGGCATAACACCCACATGTTTGAGCCATCAGTGGTGGCTACATGGAATGGTAAAGACGGTACAATTTACTGCAATAAATCCCTAGATGTAGATGACACAGTGAAGGCTTTGCATCCTCGTACATTAGGAGAAGATTTAGCAGAACATATCGAAAAAGGTGGACAGATAATCGGTCACAACATAAAATCGTTTGACCTACCAGTGCTTAGAGATGCACTGGATTGCTGGACTGCTGGCGATATAATGAGTAAAACAGATGCAGTGATAGACACAAAGCATCTTGTTAGAAAAGCGGCACTTGCATACGGCAGTGTCGATACATCACTTTCCATGCTTGTCAAACATACTTTGGACAACAATAAGTTGATGAGTGGTGAGGATGCACCTACGGCATGGAGAGCCGGTGATTACGATGGAGTGGCGAAATATTGTTTAAGCGATGCTAAACTGACATACGACTTGTATCAGTTTGGTAAGAGCGAAGGCTTCATATCGTCACGAAATGTAGAAACAGGAGACATAATAGAAATAGAAGTGAAATGGTGAATACTATGGCAGAACAGGAGAAGAAAGGAAGTGGAAAAGCGCAGATACATAACATAAGGGCGGCTAAAGGTGTAGCAGACACAGTAAAGTCTACACTCGGTCCTATGGGTATGGACAAGATGATGGTAGACGGTGGTGGCAATGTTATTGTTACCAACGATGGTGCTACCATATTGAGAGAATTAGATGTATCACATCCGGGTGGAAAGATGATTGCAGAAGTAGCAAAGACACAAGAATCGCTTTGCTATGACGGTACAACGAGTACAGTCGTGTTGTCGGGTCAACTACTCGGTAACAGTGAAATGTTGTTTGAAAAGGGTCTACACCCGAATGTCATTTGTCGTGGTTATCATGAGGCGGCGCAGATGGCTGTAAACTATCTAAAAGATGAGATTGCCATTAAAGGTGGCACTGATGAAGACTTGACATCAATCGCTCGTACTGCAATCACTGGTAAAACACTAGAGAGTGCTATTGAGTATGTATCTGCATTGTGTGTAGATGCGGTCAAGAAAGCAGGTGACGCTGAGAGTGTGAAGGTAGTATCCTTCCCCGGTGGCTCACTAGAGGACTCAACACTATTTGATGGTGTTATAGTCAACAAAGACTTCGTACTTGAGGGTGACAACTCATACTCAAAGATGGTGCTAATCAATGCAGGACTGGACAGTGAGAAGAGTGAAGAAAACATTCAACTGCAAGTCAATGTAGAATCATATCAAACATACAAGAAAGCAGGAAAGGCTGACTTGATTGCTAGTTGTAAACCAATAGTGGAGGCAATGCCTAACGGTGGTGTAGTCTTTGCTAGAGATAATGTCAACGATGTTGTATGCACTTTCTTGAAGAAGCACAACATCATGGTAGTAAGGCGTGTACCGGAGTCTTCTCTTCGTGCATTGAGTCGTGCTACTAACCTACCTATCATACAAACACCGGATGACTTCGAGTGGTGCGCTGATGTAACAATTGAGCGTGAGAGAAAGAATGATGTTTGGTATCTATTTGTAAGCAGTGAAGAAGAGAGCCAAGAGGCTACACTTGTACTGCGTGGTGCTACATCTCACACACTAGAAGAAGTCGAGCGTGGGTTTGATGACGCTTTGGGTGTTGTTTCACTGGTAATTAAAAACAAGAGCATTGTAGTCGGTGGAGGTAACGCATACGCTCGTATGGCTATGCACCTACGAAATCATGCGGCACAGATAGGTGGTAGGGCGCAAATGGCTATTGAGGCGTTTGCTGACGCTTTAGAGGTGATTCCTGCTACCGTTGCTGAGAATGCTGGACATGACCCACTAGATACCATTCTAGCCATGAGACACGAGATTCTACAAGGTAATCCTAATGTCGGTCCAAATGTCAAAGATGGCGGCGTATTAGACCTATTAGAGCAAGGAGTAGTTGAACCTCTATCACTGGTAAGGCAAGCAGTATTGAGTGCCGCAGAAGTTACTAACGCCATCCTAAGAATTGATGACATTGTAGCAAGAAGACCAGCGCAATGAGGTTATTTAATGGGTAAACTAATTGACAAGTTGAGGCAGGAATGCCCCAAGTGTTTCACCATGCATCTACCTAGAAGGCTCTCCGGTAAGTTTCTTGATGAAAGAAAGGAGCGCATTTACATGATGTATTGTAGGCACTGCGAGCATATTTGGTTAGACCCGTCAGTTAGAAAGCGTAACTATCGTGCATTGGGTAAGATACCCATACCCGATAAGTATCGTAAATCAGTTGACTGAAAACTCAATAACTGCGAATGTGTTTGTTCTACTTGTAGTACCGCTTCCTCCCGTATCGCTTCCAGTAACAGAAGAGGGATTGGGTGAACCTACTACTGCACTAGTACTTGTCATTCCCCAAAGTGAGTTAATGTATAATTTAGTTCCATCGTCATTCCAGTGCATACCACAAATCCACATAGTAGTACCTGTACCCGTAGAAGGTCTTGATGGGCTAGTTCCTTCATTTCCAAAGAAACTGCTAACATCTACTGTTATTTGCGAACCAGCAGTTGAAGTGTCAAAGGCAGATGATAATGTGAACTGATGTAAAAAACCATCGTGTTCAGCCACATACAGTTTAGTTCCATCGGGATTAAATGTAATATCTGCTACATTGTTAAATGATAAATTAAGTTCAGTTCCTTCTGTATCTCCACTAGCAGTTTGATATGTAGTACCAGCGGTAAATTGTCTTATTTTACTTTGATTCGTAGCAACACCATAACCCATGTAGTATTTAGTACCGTCATTATTCCAAGAACATGCTCTTACACCACTACCACCCGATTGTCTTAGAGTACCAGTAGCAGTAAATGTAGAAGTAAAATCGAAGGCAGATGCTAAAGTTCCGCTTCTAACTCCACCTGTTCCATGAAAAGCGGCGATTAGAACATTAGTTCCATTATCAGCCAAATCAAAACCATCAATAGAAGTAAAAGTGGAAGTTCCTAAATCTAATGTTTGGTCGGGTGCGCCATTAGAACTAGTTATGGCTAACTTAAACATCTTAACACTATTACTATCCAAGTGGTTGTTGTTACCTCTATTAGAAATATACATGTTAGAGCCATGAACTCTCATACCAGTCATCCACGCAGAATCATTTGATACGAAGTCAAAGTTTCTACCATACGGTACTTCACTACCCGAATCATATTTTGTTTTAATGTGATTTAAATCGTAAGCATTTGAAAGTACTTTTTGTTGAGCGCAACTACCAGCGAACATATCATACACCCAATACTATCCAGTTGTTAGAACCGATGGCGATGCATGTAGCACCTTTGTAAGAAGTAAGCGTTACATCACTTGCCGCCCCGTTGATATTGTTACCATTCCTTAGAATGGAAATACTAGAACCGGAGTCATTTAGAATGTAATATTGGTCGCCTTGCGTTGAAGTTGGAGGAAGCGTGATATTTGAACTACATAGTAAATACCTACCAGCGTGTGTGTCTAAGACTAACGGGTTGGGGTCGGAGTTTATGTCCTCTACTGGTAAAGTCGTAGCCCTAAATGTATGTCCTGCGTCTATACTCACATCACCATCAAGGATAATATCGCCTGTACCATTCGGTTCAATTTCTATATTCCCACTACTAGCAGAAACTATCTTGTTACCATTGACATCCAAATCACCACCCAATTGAGGTGTAGTATCAGCAACAACGCTTGCTATACCTCCACCGCCGCCACTAGACAATACCTTCTTCCATGCGCTACCCGAATAAGCAAACACAGCACCAGTACCCGATGCTATCGCAGTGTTGACACCACTGCTATCGAATGTTACTGTACTTCCACTTGGTACATCAACAAACACCATGTATCCTTGCGGGAATGTACCGCTTGGGTTTAGGTTGATTGTAGTAGAAGGGGTGAGAACAAATATCCTGTTACTACCCATAGTGAATGTTTGGTTAGAGGATGGGGATGATACATTCACATATGTAGGTCCGAGAAGATGAGTATGTCTTGTGCCACCATTGTCTTTTGCTGAGTAATACAAATTAGCACCACCATCAGCGTTGTATGATTGCCATATAGCACCTAATCTACTACCGCTAAGACTTCCAGTTTGACCGGAGTGTAGTGCATCTATGTTGGTTACACCTGTCGTGCCACCTACCGCACCGCTTACTACTGGTGTGAGATACATCGGTGCAGGTCTAACAAACACACGCTTGTCGTTACTTTCGCTTAAATTGAGTTTCAAGTCTCCACCAGTAGCGGAATATACTGCTCTCATAACAGCAAGCACTACACTTTGTTTTACGCCTAAAGAACTCTTAGGTTCGGTCAAGAATGCAGACGGAGTGGTAGGGTATGCATTGGTCGCAGTAGTGATTGGTGTACCCATTTCCCATGTGATACAGTCATTGCTTGTGTCAGTAGAAGCATAGATTACTATCGCTACTTCTTGACCGGATGAGAGTGCGCTATATGATGCTCTTTTGTTCGCACTAGAAGATGTTAACGCTATGTCTGCACTTGAACCCGGTCCATTCGCAAACTCGTAGAGTACACCGTCAATTACTACATGTCCACCTGCTATACGCACTGTGTATGAGTTAGTGACTTGTTCACATACACCCGGCAAATCTTCCGGTGTGTTACGGTCACTGTCAGTGTTCGCAGTATCTTCTTCAAGTATGATACCGTTACCGTGAACCCCTTCTAACAGGTTACTAAGAGTAGGACTAACAATGTGTTCACCGTCAGTTAGACCGTCTGTAAATGTTGCACTGCCAGTCATTGACCCTGCGTTTGCCTTCGTATGCCCCGATAATGGATTACCTGTCATTATGCCACCTCAATTGCGATTTGAATTTTCAATTCATTGGAGTTTGATTTTGTTATAGGAGATACAGTATATCTTGCTACTGGTGTAAATTCTGCCGTATCTCTAAATTGAATATATACTTCTTTTATTTTCTCGTTAAAAGAATTATCGTAGGGTAATGTTGCCTCGACTATTAACGATGTATCATCCACGATTGTCACAGTAGGAACAAGTGTCACCGCTGGTCTACCTGCCGCACCATCGTCACTAGTGGCTGGTGTACCATCAAAGCCCAGTATGACTTCGTTGATATTGTTGGCTATCGTTTCGATAAGCAAACGCCTAATGTAGTCACTAATCGGCATATGTCACTTCCTCCGCAGTCTTGTTTAGACCAATAGGTAATCCACTCTTACCAATCTTGCCCCTATCGTGAGTGCCTTTAACACCTCCGATAAGGAAAGCGGTGTTGTGTACTCCCCTCTCGGTCATGATAGTAGAGATACGCAATTCAACTTTTCCAAATAGTGCGAGATTTTGCTCTACGACTTGAACATATGTCGCAGGGTTAGTTTGGTTAGCATCTATTGTAGAACCTTCTGTAATGCCCTGTAAAACACCTTCTATGCCCGTATCTAGGTTTAGCATAGTCAAACTGCTAAGGTTCTCCATAGGCATGTGTTTGACTTCTGTAACTACCTTCATCTCACCATCGTACTTGACAGACATGCCCGGCCTCAAAGTTAGTAATCCTATGTGACCGTCACTAGTGATAGAACCTTTAGTCAACGCTCTAGCCTTGAGTATCTGTCTTGCTACTCTTCTTGCTGAGTTGGTGGTCCTAACTGTGTTATCCACAACTGGTGAAGAGTCCTCTCTTACTTCCGTTGTTTGACCTTCTGCATCACTGACAGTGACTATAACTAGGTCATTGAGTGCTAATGGATTACCTTGTACAGTGACCTTGTTAGCAATGTTTTCGATTGGGTTTTCACTCTTACCGCCTACACGGAAGTCTTTGTCTATGACATAGTTAGCCTCACTGAATGTGATAGGTACATACAGTAAGTTACCGAATCTATCTAGCAGTAACATTCTACTGTCGTGTCTACCCAAGAATCTCAATGCGGTCATCAAATTGGTGTTGTTGAAGTCAGTACCTACGAAGCGGTTACTATGCTTTCTTGCCTTGTCAGTGATGACATTGCGTGAGCGTGATATATTGACGCTAGTAGCACCGCTTTCGATAGACTCAGCCAATCTCATAGCCAAGTCTGTTGTTCTCAATCCTACATCAATTGGTTGACCGAGCCTAACTCTTTTACCCGTAAATCCAATGTCATTGAGTGTTTTACCCTTCAAGTTACGCAAGTTAGCAAGCACACCAAATGAACTGCTTTCTATTGTATGAGGTAGTAAACGCTGTGATGATTCATCAGCATTGTAAATTAGCATTGGTTTGTTAGTGTTGGAAATTAAATTATCGTTAAAGAAAGGGGCGGTGAGGCTGGTGTGACCCGGCTTTTCAGTGTGTGTCAATTGTATAGAAGACTCTCCCTCAACTAATTCATATGTCCTTTCGGGCATGACTTGTAGATTGCGTGAGTTTTTGTTCTCAATTACAACCTTTGGTTTAGTGGTCTTTTGTAGTGTTAGTCTAGCATGATGCACTGCGTTATCTACAAATACTGGCTTGCGTACATGTGTCATCACTTCATTAGCATCAGTGCTGTATCGCCCTGTGCGTGTGTTTTTGATGACAGACATACCCTAGCCTCAGCAATTCCATCGCTTCAAGGCCGCACCCTTTGGAGTTAATTTACCCTTCTTTGAAGTCGGTCCTTTGACCCCACTCATACGAGCGCAGAATGACTTTCGCCTCTTTGCCTTCTTTGAGCCGGGTTTGAGTTTACTTGGTTTTGTAGTGACTGGTGGTTTTAGATTTGCACCAGTCTTTCTTTTTGCCGCCGCACGACCTTTAGCACTTAGTCCACCTTTTTTGTGATGCTTATTAGGATTGTAGCCGTGGAATGGCTTTTTACTCTTCGCTTTCATCAAAGCAAAAGCATTTTCCATTGGAGTACAACAGTCACAAAAATCGTATTCTATCATGAGGCATCACCGCTATGGTCATTTGAATTGTAGTCTACATCCCCTTTATGTCCTTTTTGGTGTAGACTTTGAGAGAATCTAGGCTTCACACTGTAATCCATTCTATCTTGCTTTTTGTCACCTTGTACGCTACTACGCCTACGAGGTGCATCCGACCTGTGATGTTGTAGTGTATTTTCGCTCATGATAACACGAGTGATTTCGTTATCTAGCACAGTGTTATCGAAACTACTTTCTGCCGTACCGATGATTGTAGGACCTTTGCTTATTGGCACTGTCACACTGTTACCGATACTCATTACATACGCTGGGGCGTATGGTGGATTAGCATTAGGGCTGGTGCTTCTAACATATGTTCCACCACCTGTTGCTCTACCGTTGCTCACTTCGTATAGATACATACCGTACTTTCCACCACCAGTAGCGGAGAAGTAGTTGCTACCATATTGAGGCGCAGAAGAGTGTAGATTGTTGTTAGGTCTAAACATCTCTACATGGTGTTTGTCTAACATACGGACAGGGCGCATCATGTACTTGATGCTCTTGTCAACCATGTTTGTTTGACTACTTGACGAGTCGAATGTAGATGTAGCATATGGGTTACTTCCTTTTCCTGTCGGTGGACCGAATACAAGAGTGGTGTTGCTGTTGGTAGCGGTAGTATCAGCACTGAGGGTAAAGCATGTAGCGTTGTTGATAGCGGCGACAGTAGCACTTGCAGGGATACCTGTTCCTGTTACTGTCATACCCACTACTAATTTTGCAGTTGAATCCATTGTGATGTGTCTAACACTTGTTGATGAACCATCGGTTAATCCCGATGTGTGGTTTGTATCACAGGTTGCATCGGTGAACGCACCCCATCCACTGTCGCTGATAGGTGCTACGAAGTTACGGGTTTCTGCGATGTATGTACCGCCGAGCGGGTTGAAGTTGGATGTATGTGACAACTTCATTGCACCGCCTTGCGGATTACCAGCAAAGGTGAGAGCCGACAAATCGTAATTACCTAGCGTCTGTGAGCCTGCGGTATATCCACCCTGCATTATTACACGCTGACCTACATTTCTATCTGCGTGTAGGCTGTGTGCCTCCGTGTTAATGATAATCATATTCTCATCTACGCCCTCTACATATTCTGTATCAAGACCGATACGAGGACTGCTTCTACTAACCGCATCCTTGTGAGGCGATTCACCGCTAATTGTTTCTGTGCGGTCACTGACTACTGCCTCCGGCTTGAGTAGTCCATCTTCCGCTATATTGAGCCTTGCACTGATACCACGAGGCACTTCATCTGCTTGCAGTACATCGTTTCTTGCTCTAATGAATCCATCATTGAGTATAGGTTCTGCGGTGTGATGAGATAGTACAACACCAGTAGTGTGTACGGGTTTATCTAAGTCGGTCAGTATATCTTCGTTAAATGCAGTGGGGTATCTCAATCCTCTACCATTACCATCATCACCTACACGGTGAGCGTTGGTAGGCATGTATACATCAACCAAAATATCTGTGTTGTTATTGTTAGCATTATTCAGTCTACCGCCGAATCTTGGTACATTGTATCCACTAGATACACTAACATCTCCCGATGAATCTACTAGACCCTTCAAGTTAACAACAGGAGAACCGTTGTTGTATAATCTAGCATACGGTGTTCTATTGTTATCTCTATCGTATTCGTAAACATCACCTGCATCCCATGACGGGCGTATACCAAACGCTCTTACAGGGTGTCGGCGTACATCTTCACCACGAGTGTTACCCCACCAGTCAACTAGGTAATACGATATTGCTTCCTCTATCATATCAAGATTCTTACCATTGTGGTCGCCCCACCAATCTCTAATTACAGTTGAAAAGTTTCTCAAAGTTCTTACAGGGCAACCAAATGGTCTTGTGAATCTTGTACCTTCACTGTATCTTACTTGCCACTCGTACTTGTCAACACCTAGCATACCGCTAAAGTTAGTTTGCCTTTCCATAATACCGACATATGTATTAGGATAAGTAGCATTAGAGATACTTGAGCCACCAGCGTATGTCCATGTTTCAGTTTCTTGCTGAACCAGTGGACCATGAGGATAACCGGATGATATGTTAGTAGATGTTACAGCATTCTCGATAAATGAACGGACACCATATGTGGACCACTGTGGTTTATTATACGGTTGTCTTAGTCCAAATCTATATCCAAATGGTCTTGTTGTTATATCATCTGCATCGCCATCGCCGTCATATCCTGCAATATCAATACCACCGCCATCATTTTGCCATACAGGACCTACATTGTAATTTCTAGGTTTACTCCACGATGTTGAAACAAAACCATATCCGTCTAATCTACTAACTTGTGGACCACCACGAGAACCACAGGGCCAAAACATGTTCAACATCGTATATCTAGTTCCTGCGTCATCACCAGTTACATTTCCTTGAAATGTATATTCAGCAGAAGATAAACCACCAGTAAATGTACCTATGATTGTAGCGGTTGTAGCGGCAGTACCGTCACCACCAAGTAATATGTAAGAACCACTTGTGATTTCATTAGGAAGTACTTCATCAACAACTACTGTTGTTCCACCGCTGACCGCACCGTTAACGGTGTATACTCTACCATCAAGTATGAAATTATCACCGTCACTAATAGAGAACGCATTGTTTACTGTAATTGTCTTTGTTGCTACTACATGTGAAGAATATTGTACGGCGTTTGATGCTACATCAGCCGCTTTCTTGTAGACAGGGTGAGGTGTTTTTCTTTCCATACCGAAAGGACCTGTGCTTGCATAGTAGGTAGCATCGTGGTAGTGTATAGTCTCAAAATGTTCCGGCATTGAATTCAATGGTTCTTTATTGATTGCCCTGTCTGTAAGTGGGTTCAACCATGTACGAGATGCATCGGAATAGAATGTATGAGGTCTTCCCAAATTAGGATGCCATAGACATAAGAAAGCGTCTGCTAAGTGTAGACTGTTTGTATCTCTACTACCTTGAAGCATTTGTGGAAGCACTCTAGTAATCATACTCGCTTGTGAATCTTTGAGTATATTGAAAGCAGGTCTACTGTCATATGCACGAGTTAATCTTAATTTAGTACCAGCAGTCAAATTGGATGTAAAACTACTCTTTGCTGTAATTGTGAATAGTTTAGGTTTGTTCATATTTGTACTATCTAATCCACTTCTTTCAGTGTAAGTGTGAGTGCGTCTTACACCATTCGCATCGGTGTAAACTAACTTATTACCGTAGTAAGGAACTTTAGGGAATCCTCTCGCATCGTCAACTGTGATTGTTGTGCTAGTCACAGACACCACAGTACATACTGGATTCACGCTAACATTTTCTAAAATACTTGAATATACATCGGGATGGGTACTTGGGTATCCCGCTAGTGTAATTTGTGTAGCGATACTTCCCGCATTTGCTCTAATGAATTCGTAATAATTGTCAAATTTATGATGTGTCAAATGCCTAAAACCATACGCAGTGCTATCATCCGGTCCTACTCTATGTGCTATACTCCACCACGGTATATTGGTAGTCATACCCGGTGTTGTGTCGATAAACATTTGAGGTTGATACGGGAGACTTCGCCTCACAAATGCAGGAGATTCTGTGCCTTGCACACCAAACGGATTGTACAACATTAATGGTGGTATGTTAGTAAACTGACTGCCATAATCGGGGTCATGGTCTATCATTAATTCATTGATGAATACCTCACAACCTCTCGTGTCAGCCATCGTAGCCTCAGCCAATATTAGGTCAACTCTATCTGTACTATATTCTATTCCTACAACTAATCCTACTTGTTGACTTGTCAGTTCTTCTACTGTACCATCGGGTAGGTCGTCTGCTGGACCGTTAGAATGGAATCCTATAAACTGAGATTTGTGTATATTTGGTTGTATAATGATTTGATAAGAACCAACCTCAGCAGGGTCGGGGAAGTGGTTGTTCAAGGTGTAAGTAGCATTAGCCTCTAGGCTCAGTATATGCTTACCGTTTGAGTTATTTGTGCCACCTGTACCAACTGATGCTAGAACTCCATATCCATCGTATCTCACCTTTGTTTCAAACATCAATGAAAATGCCCCACCGTGTATATCACTCGGACCACTTGGGGTCGCATTTAGAGAACCTATAACTGCTATTCCATCCAGTGGATTTATTTCATTGTTAAGTGTTGTAGATATATCACTCTTCAAGTTGGTAAGTGATTGTTCTTCCATGATTGTATATTCATCGGATTGCACAGTAGCCGAGCGCACTGCCCTGTGCTTGTTATACAGTCCTTGATATGCTGGGTGTGCGAAGTGACCCGGTAATACTGCCATTGTTGGATTGACAAAGTGATGACCCATACGAGGTAATGGTATAGGTGTCATTTTCGGTCTTGAGAACACTGCGTTACCGAGTTCAGTGGAACCTCCTACGAAGTATTGCGTATGTGCCATGTCGGGGCTGTTACCGCTGACTTCTGCGTGGTCACGCATTCTACGAGATGCGAAGAATCGTGTGCTTCCAGCAGGTATGTAGTATGACGGTACAACCTTGAATGTTGATATATCACCAGTAATTAATTCTGCAAAGTCAGCGTCACCCACACAACCAATGAATGTAGCACTACTAATACCTGTGAATGATGCCACTCCACCTCTATCTGTTACTGGGTCATACAGACGCAAGAACTTCCTGCCGTCTTGTATACTCTCATCGTACAGGCTTGCGTCTACATTGGCATTGACTGTTAGTGTTGTACCGCTATATGATACAGCAGTCAAGTCGTTACTGGTTATACCAGCGGAATGAGTATAGTAGTTAGGATAGCGGTGAGAGTGAGTGTTACCACACTTTGTTACATGGAAGAATAGTGTACGGTCATGTAGTTCATATGATGACTCAAGTGGTGCATGTCCAGTAGCAGTCTCCCAGCCTTTGTATGTAGGGTCGGGGAATGCTTCACCTGTCGCAGACTGACTGATATGCTCCCAGTTGACATCACCAAATGTACCACCTAGCCTCGGACCCTTTGTTTCATCAGTAAACAAATGTTTGAGACTGTCTTTGGATAGCGGTCTAATCATTCCACCACTTCCCATTGTTTCGTTTTGATATGCTTGCAGTCTGTCGAATCCACTGCGTACAATGATGTTACCCGGTATTGTATCGGGGTCGGGTAGGCGTACCTTCATATTAGGTTCTACACCACTGTTAGCAACTGCTGGTGCAAGACCTTCTGCACTCCTATCGGATACAGCGTTGAATGTTCTTACAATAGTACCAAACGGTGAACCTCCTTCGACTACATGCACTTGTCCGGTGTCATCCTCTACCTGCACCTCAGCGAATTGCATTTCCTCATTTGGTATAGAAAGTACATTTCTCAATTCAATAGGATGTTGTACTGCTATTTGCGGGTGAGATAATTCCTGCGCCTGTATGATAGGGAACATTGCGCTATTAGTTGTCTCAAAGGAGAATCTGTTTATACCGTATATTTTCTCTCCTGTTTCGTATGCTGTACCGCTATCTACTCTTGTTATGAACGGTACACTACCCATACCACGAGCGTTAACTGCTGGTAGGGATAGGTTGCCGCCATCCATACGCTTCCACACAACATGCTCTACTGAGAAGTTCTTTGCTGGTGAACGCTTTCCTAATTTGTATGCGTTGGTATGTCCAAGCCATACATCGTCACTATTGTCATAATCTGTAATTAAATTACGCTCTACATCGCCATCATTTGTAAGGAATATACTAGCAGGGCTTTCATCCAAATCAAAGAATATATCACCAGTCTTAGCGAAACATGGTTCTGCATTGACTAGTTCTGTATCGGCAGACACGCTACCGTGTAGAGTGTAAGCAGATGGTTCATCGGCAGTAGGCGTTGCCGTATCATCTACAATCAACGCCTCTACATTTGGACCAGCGTTTGCTGGTGCTACGAATCTTGATGCGTTGTGTATGCGCTCATCCCATCTTGCTGTTCCAGCGAACTTGATTGCATCACTAGCAGACACGCTTTGACCTGTTTTAGATACAACAGTCAACCAATCACCAGTAGCCTTGATACCATCACGGTCATGCTTTGCTATTAGAGCAAGTTCACCTTCGTATGATACCACTACGAATCCACGAGAGAATACACCTTGAGGATGATGTAGTGAGCGTGTGACATTATCTGTGCTACGCAAGTGAATCGGCTTTGTACCGTATGTTATACCGGTAGCACTGTAAGCACCGTATGTCAAATCCCAGTCGCTAGGTGTTGAAGTATCGTTATAATCCCAATCGTAAGGTGTTGTAATGAGTGTATCATTACCGTCTACGCTGGTAATTGGACCAAGTGATTCGGGTGTTAATTTCATTGGTGCAATGTGTGGTAGGTGTCCAAATGTACTCATAGCAGAAGAAGCAGAACCGTATGGGCTGAATCCAAGTTTAGGATACCATGCACCTAGACCAGCACCATATCCTTCTGTACCTACTCTCAAGGAGTTGAGGTATGAGTATCTTTCACCAGCCCATCCTACTGCGCCTGCTGGTCTTGTACGGTCAATTGCATCTACAAGTCCATTGAAGTGAACTTGTGTCATGTGCTTTCTAGTACTGTCATTATAGTTGTTGTAATAGTGTACACCAGCCTTACTCCATACGAATACCTTAGTTGGTGGTGTAGTGACTGGATTAGGGAAG
>Ga0213864_10000009_pt1 | contig 96736 bp, 96 predicted proteins | sample PICome_5_FD_160078 | JGI IMG/M metagenome (GOLD analysis project Ga0213864, IMG submission 160078) | Coastal seawater microbial communities near Pivers Island, North Carolina, United States - PICO247 | ecosystem: Environmental > Aquatic > Marine > Coastal | place: USA: North Carolina... | reverse complement strand
GTCATCTTGCTTTGTGCGCAAACTATTGATTACTTGTTTCGAGCGAGGGGCATTGCCTAAAGCAATAGCAATATTTCTAATCCAGCTTTCATAGCCAATTCTGCGTATGGCAGAACCTTCCGTATTTTTTAGAAAAGTTGGCTCATCCCAGCAAAATAATTCAATGAGACTGGCGGTATCTAAATGCTGACGTGCCATGAAGTCTTTTTCATCGGTCAGATTGGCAAATCGGTTCCACGGGCAGACTTGTTGACAGTCATCACAACCGTAGATTCTATTGCCCATAGCTGAGCGAAATTCTTCGGGGATAGAACCTCTTAATTCAATGGTTAAATAGGATATGCAGCGTTTTGCATCGACGACATAAGGAGCGATGATGGCTTGAGTTGGGCAAACATCAATGCAATCGGTACACCGGCCACAATGTTCTTCAGCGGTTTGATCAATGGGTAATGGCAAATCAATGTATAACTCGCCTAAAAAAAACCATGATCCTGCATCTTTGTTAAGCACATTGCTGTGTTTTCCAATCCAGCCTAAGCCTGCCTTTTCAGCAATTGCCTTTTCCATCACCGGTGCGCTATCAACAAATGCACGATAACCAAAAGGCCCGATGATTTCTTCAATCTGATGCGCCAACGTCTGCAATTTTTTTCGGATTAATTTATGATAATCACGACCGAGTGAATAGCGTGAAATATAGGCTCGCAAAGGGTCTTTCATGAGGCTGTTCGTGCGTTCCATTGGCTCAGGTAAATAATCCATTCGACAGGAGATGACACGAATAGTACCTTCGTGAAGTTCATGAGGTCGAGTGCGTTTTGTACCGTGTTTTTGCATAAAGCTCATTTCGCCATGCAGGCCGGCCTTGAGCCAGTTATTCAGTTGTTTTTCAGCATCAGATAAATCAGTATCGGTAATGCCAACTTGCTGAAAGCCAAGAGATTGCCCCAGTTGCTTAATCTGCTTCGCAAGTTGTTGTAAGTCGGTGCTGTTTAAGTCCATCTGCGGTAGGATACATCAAAATGTTATTAAGTTTATGCCTTAAAATTGAAAGAACGACTATGCCAGAAAGTAAGCCAACAAAACATCGCCAATTATTATTTAAAGAGTTGATAAAATGTCTGCCTCCCCGCGAAAAAGAGTCGTACAAAGGAGATTACGGGCATACTTTATTGGTCGGCGGCGATTCCGGTTTTAGCGGAGCGATACGGTTAGCATCTGAAGCCGCTTTACGTGTTGGCAGCGGTTTGGTTAGCGTGGCGACACGTGCGGAACATGCGGTGAGTCTCACGATGTCAAGGCCGGAAGTTATGTGCCATGGTGTCAGCGAGCAAAGTAGCTTACGTAACCTAATGCAGAAGTGCCAGGTTGTTGGTTTGGGGCCGGGGCTCGGTCAGACAGCATGGTCTCATTGTTTATATAGCGGTGCCATGGAGTCTGGCTTACCCATGGTTATTGATGCCGATGCGCTGAATTTATTAGCAAAAATACCAGAAAAGCGCTCTAACTGGGTGTTAACTCCCCATGTCGGTGAAGCGGCAAGATTGCTGAATTGTTCTACTGCCGATGTGCAACTGGATCGACAAGCTGCGGTGAGAAAGCTGCAAGACGAGTACGGTGGGGTTGTTGTTTTAAAGGGGGTGGGCAGTTTAATTTTTGATGGTGCAGGTGATATTTACCAGTGTAAGGCAGGGAACCCAGGAATGGCATCAGGGGGGATGGGTGATGTCTTAACAGGGATTATTTCTGGTTTAATTGCTCAAGGACTAACGTGTTTAGAAGCGGCGACATTAGGCGTCGTTGTTCATGCAATGGCGGGAGATCGAGCTGCACGAAGCGGTGAAAGAGGTATGGTCGCCAGTGACTTGATGCAAGCAATACGTGAGTTAGTGAATGATTATTAAAGACGAACGGGCCATGCTTGAGGCCGGCAGGCAGCTTGCCAAACAACTAAAATCAGGCATGTTGATTTATTTAGAAGGGGATTTAGGCGCGGGAAAAACCACTTTGGTTCGAGGTGTTCTGAATGGTTTGGGGCACGCGGGCGCTGTTAAAAGCCCGACTTATAACCTGGTTGAACCTTATACCATCAAAGATCAAGCCGTTTTTCATTTTGATTTGTATCGTCTGGTTGAAGCAGAAGAACTGGAATATATGGGTTTGCGTGACTATTTAAATAATCAGGCAATTTGTTTTATCGAATGGCCTGAAAAAGCGGGAGGCTTGTTACCAGAACCTGATTTATTAATTAAAATAAATATTTACGGCAGTCAGCGAGAACTGTTAATATCTAAACTGTAAAGACTCATAAAAAACAGTTGGTTATGAAACTATTCTCGAATAACTATAAACTGAAAGAGCATTTATCATTGCTTGTTCTAGCTTTTTTAGTGCTATCAGGCAGTGCCTTGGAGGCTGTCGCCTCAAGTCAGCAAATTGAATCAGTTAGATTTTGGACGGCACCGGATCATACACGCTTGGTGCTTGGGACTTCGTCACCTATTGAACATAAGGTGTTTTCGCTCACTAACCCGCCTCGTTTAGTATTGGATCTCAGTAACGCTAAGTTTCATTCGCAACTGCCCGTGTTTCCCGCTGATCATCGGGTTGTTAATTTGATGCGCCAAGCACCTCGAAACGATAAAGATCTCCGTATTGTGATTGATCTTAAAAAAGCGGTCAGGGCAAAAAGTTTTGTCTTAAAACCAAACGCTGATTATGGTCATCGTCTAGTCATTGATTTATACCCTAAACAGAACGTCGCGGCTAAACAAGCTATCAGCATAAAAAAAACAGCCAGTTCAGTAAAAAATGACCAGTTGATTATTGCTATTGATGCGGGGCATGGCGGTGAAGATCCGGGTGCAACGGGGCGCAGAGGAACGCGTGAAAAGGTGGTGGTGCTAGCGATTGCTAAAAAACTGGCGACGTTGGTGAATGAGCAACCAAATATGAAAGCTTATATGGTGCGAACTGGGGATTATTACATCGGGCTTCGGCAACGGATGGAAAAAGCTCGTCGAGCGAAAGCGGATTTGTTTGTTTCGATTCATGCAGATGCCTTTAAAGACCAACGTGCGCGGGGTTCTTCAGTTTATGTGCTCTCTAATAAGGGCGCCAGTAGTGAGGCGGCTCGATGGTTGGCGAAAAGTGAAAACGCGGCTGATTTAGTGGGCGGTGTGAGCCTTATTGATAAGGACGATATGCTGGCCTCAGTGTTATTGGATTTATCGCAAAACCATACTGAAGATGCGAGTGCGAAAGTGGCTGGCGAAGTATTAAAAAACCTGAAAGGGATAGGCCGTGTCCACAAAAAACAAGTCCAAAAAGCAGGGTTTATGGTGCTTAAATCACCAGATATTCCTTCAATTCTGGTAGAAACCGCTTTTATTTCAAATAAACATGAGGAAGCAAAGCTTCGAAGTTCTGCGCATCAAGCAAAAATTGCGAAAGCCATTATGAAAGGGGTCAAGGCTTATTTTGCTCATCAGGGTTTGCCTGCTACCCCTGTATTGAGAACAGCAAAGACGACGTATAAAATCAAAAGAGGTGATACTTTATCAGCGATAGCGCAACGTTATCGGATCTCCCTTGTCACATTAAAAAAGGCCAACTCCCTACGAAGCAATAAAATTGTCGTTGGTCAGGTTATTCAAATACCGAGTTAGCTCATTCGTTATTTTTCGATACAATAGCGGTTATCTTTAACCCGTTATTTATTATGTTTCGACTGCCATATGCCCATTAAACAACTTCCTCCGCAATTAATTAATCAGATTGCTGCAGGTGAGGTGATTGAAAGACCTGCGTCGGCAGTTAAAGAATTAGTTGAAAATGCTCTGGATGCAGGTGCGACTCAAATTTTAGTAGAAATTGAAGAGGGTGGGTCGCGGTTAATTCGTGTCAGCGATAATGGGCAGGGCATCAGTCAATCGGATTTAGGTTTAGCCTTATCCCGGCATGCAACCAGTAAAATCGGTTCGTTATTGGATTTGGAATCCGTGCTTAGCTTTGGTTTTAGGGGGGAAGCTTTGCCCAGTATGAGTTCAGTTTCTCGCTTAACACTTATTTCGCGGCAAGAAAACGATACGCTGGGGTGGTGTGTTAAGGCTGATGGTACTGAAAGTGAGTTAGACCCTGTTCCTCAAGCCCGCTCAACTGGAACCACCGTAGAGTTACGAGATCTTTTTTATAATACGCCGGCACGGCGAAAATTTCTTAAAACCGATAAAACTGAATTTGGCCATATTGAAACAGTGATTAAACGGATGGCTCTGAGCCGATTTGAGGTGGGTTTTTGCCTTAAGCACAACCAACGGCCAGTGATGGAGCTTAAACCGGCCTTAAATGTTGAAGAGCAAGAGCAGCGAGTTGGCTTGTTATGTGGTGATGGCTTTGCACATGAATCGCTGGAAATAGACGTGGTTAATGGGGAGCTGGGATTGCAGGGCTGGATCGGTTTGCCAACGTACTCTAGGTCTCAAGCGGATATGCAGTTTTTTTACGTTAATGGCCGTTTGATAAAAGATAAGCTCATTAACCATGCAATTCGTTTAGCTTATCAGGATGTTTTATTTCATGGGCGCCATCCTGTCTATGTTTTGTATTTGAGCATAGACCCTATCCTAGTTGATGTGAATGCGCATCCGGCTAAATTGGAGGTGCGTTTTAGAGAAAGCAAAGCAGTACATGACTTTGTTTATCGACGGGTTAAGCAATTATTAACGGACGTTCGGCCTTCTGATCATTATGCTATTAAAACCTTAGACGAGACTTTAGCGAAAGACTTATCAAGTGTCGGTACTATGCAGCAGCCTCTTGGTCCATTGTCGATAACTGAGCCTACGGTTACGTATGGAAAAGGGCCTTCTTATGAAAAGCTCAATCCGCGACTGACTTCAGGGTCTTTTAGTACAGTAACAGCTCAAACAGCAAGTGTGCCTGCTCCGTTGGGCTACGCTATTGCTCATTTACATAATACTTATATCCTTGCAGAATCTGAGCAAGGGTTGGTTTTGGTTGATACCCATGCCGCTCACGAGCGTATTGTGTATGAAAAGATGAAAAAGCAATACGATGCCGGTGAAATGCCTTCGCAACCGTTGTTAATACCACAAAAAATTCAGTTGTCGGATGAAGAAACGCGGGTATTTGAACAACATCAGACGTTAATAAATGGCTTGGGGTTGGATCTGAGTTTATCCGGACCAAACGCCTTGTTAATTCGCGCTATTCCTGTGTTATTGGCGCTAGATGATGCAGAAGAATTAGTGCGAAATTTACTGAATGACCTCACTCAAACAGGAGAGACACAAAGTGTTCAGGATGCCTGTTATACCGTGTTAGGTAATATGGCTTGTCATGGGGCGGTTAGAGCCAACCGTAGGTTAACAGAAATGGAAATGAATGCATTGTTACGTGATATTGAGCAGACGGAAAATAGCGGGCAATGCAATCACGGTCGACCTACATGGGTCCTGTTGAATGTGAAACAACTCGATGCCTTGTTTCTAAGAGGTCAATGAGAATGGCCATCTTTCCTCGTGTTGTTTTATTAATGGGGCCAACGGCTTCAGGAAAAACAGCTCTAGGGATTGAGATTGCTAAAGCATTAAAGGGTGAGGTCATCAGTGTAGATTCGGCATTAGTTTACCGGGGTATGGATATTGGTACAGCCAAGCCTGATATGGAAGAACGTCAGGGAATTAAGCATCACTTAATTGATATTATAGATCCTTCAGAAAGCTTTTCTGCTGGCCAGTTTCGCGAGCAAACGCTAAGGCTCATTAATGAAGTGTCTAGTAGAGGAAAAACACCGGTGTTGGTGGGTGGCACCATGCTGTATTTTCATGTGTTATTAAATGGCATTGCCCAGTTGCCTGAGGCAGATAATACGATACGTCGACAGATTGACCAACAGGCTAAGTCAAGCGGTTGGAAAGCCCTGCATGAGCAACTTAGAAAAATTGACCCTAAAGCAGCGAATCGTATTCATCAAAATGATACTCAAAGAATTCAGCGGGCTCTTGAAGTGTATCGGGCGTCAGGCAAGACACAGTCGGCGTGGTTGGAAGAGCAGGCTAAACAACCGTTACCTTTTAATGCAGTCAAGTTTGCGATCGTGCCGGGTAATCGAGTTGAGTTACACCATAAAATTTCACTTAGAATGGATTTAATGCTGAATAATGGGTTTTTAGATGAAGTTCGCCTACTTTTTGAGCGGGGCGATTTAGTCGCCAATATGCCAGCAATCAGATCGGTAGGTTATCGGCAAGCCTGGTCTTATTTAGAGGGGGAATATGATGAAACAACGTTTCGCGAGAAAGCAATTATAGCAACGCGACAGCTTGCTAAAAGGCAATTTACCTGGTTACGGCAGCAAAGCGATACGATGAGATTCGAGATGGGCGAGAACCAGGCTTTGGAGAAAGTTATAGAAGAATTTAATCGGGTTGACTTGAAAAAAAGAGTGGAATGCCCTAATTAGCTAATATAGTGACGATTGATGGCTTAGGTCTTAATTTTTTCAGTTATACTTTGTTGCATCGCAAGAATTAAGGACTGGTCTAATATTGAGCATCTCAAGTTTAATAATAAAAAGGAGATATACATGTCTAAGGGGCATAACTTACAGGATACTTTTTTAAATACGTTAAGAAAGGAGCATATACCTGTTGCTATTTTTTTAGTTAATGGCATAAAACTACAAGGGCAAATTGACTCTTTTGATCAATATGTCGTTATTTTAAAGAATACAATCAATCAAATGGTTTATAAGCATGCCATTTCGACGGTCGTACCAGCAAGAGCCGTTAATATGGCTCGTAGTGACGAGGAAGAGTAGGCAATAAATTTGTTTGAGTTAGTGATGATGAGTTGGCAAGTTTAATGGAGTTATTTGATCGTCCGGGTACGGGGGAAAAAGCACTCATTGTCCATTTATCAATCAATGAAAGCTTCTCAGAAGATCTGCTGAACGAATTTGTTCAGTTAGTCGTTTCCGCTAATGTGTATCCAGTTGAAACGGTTACCGGTTCACGACGTGTTCCTGATGCAAGATATTTTGTTGGTAAAGGCAAGTTATTAGAAATAAAGCACTTATTGCATGAATCGTGTGCTGATGTTGTTTTGTTTAACCATAGTCTCAGCCCGAGCCAACAACGAAATTTGGAAAAAGAGTTTGAAGTTCGCGTGCTGGATCGAACCAATCTCATTCTTGACATCTTTGCGCAACGAGCACAATCTTTTGAAGGCAAGCTGCAAGTTGAATTAGCGCAACTCCAGCACTTATCAACGCGTTTGGTGAGAGGGTGGACTCACTTGGAAAGACAAAAAGGTGGAATCGGCTTACGTGGCCCGGGCGAAACGCAACTGGAAACGGATCGACGTTTAATTGGACAACGTATTCGTCAAATCAAAACACGCTTAGCAAAAGTCAATAAACAACGTGACCAAGGGCGAAGAAGTCGCCAACGTGCTGATGTGCCAACAGTGTCCCTAGTCGGTTATACCAATGCAGGTAAGTCCACCTTGTTTAACTTGCTGACGGATTCCTCAATCTATGCGGCAGACCAGCTATTTGCAACCTTAGACCCTACACTTCGCCAAGTAAAACTTCCCGATTATGGGCAATTGGTTTTGGCTGACACAGTGGGCTTTATCCAAGATTTGCCTCACGAATTAGTGGCGGCGTTTCGCTCCACCTTGCAAGAAACAATTGAAGCCGATGTGCTGCTGCATGTTGTTGATGCCAGTAGCCCTAACAGGCAAGAGCAAATTCATGAAGTGAATTCGGTTTTAAAGCAGATCGGCGCCGATAAAATTCCTCAGATAATGATTTATAACAAAATCGACCGCCTTCATGCAGTTGAGCCGCATGTGGTGAAAGATGAATTGGGTGATGTCAAGGCCGTTTGGTTATCAGCCATGACGGATAAAGGGGTCGATCTTTTGCTGGAAACGCTCTCAATGCATTGTCATGATGAAAATATACATACGACGATTGTCCTAACGCCTCAAGAGGCTAAGTTACGTGCAAAATTGTTTCAGGTGGCGCAGATTCTTAAGGAAGAAAATAGAGAAGACGGTTGTTGGATAATAGACCTTAATTTACCGAATAAATATAAATATTTGCTGGATGATGTGGACGTGCTTGAAGACTAATTAATGGGCTTAATTCCTTGCCTAGCTAGGCAGGGCACCCTAAAATTAGCCGCTGGAATGAATAATTTTATTAAATTGAGGTTTTAACTATGTCCTGGGATGACTCAGATAAAGATAAAAACAAGAAAGATCCGTGGAGCGGGCGTAAAAAAGAACAACAACAATCCCCGCCTGATCTTGATGAGTTAGTGCGCTCTTTGCAGGAAAAGTTTGGTGGTCTATTCGGTGGTGGCGCTTCCAAAGGGTCGGATGGTAAAAAGTCGCCCAGTGCTCCATCAGGCGCTAATATTGGTATGTTGATTGGGATTGCTGCGCTGATTTGGCTTGCTACAGGGATCTATATTGTTGATGAAGGAAATAGAGGGGTCATTTTAAGGTTTGGTCAATACCATGAAACAACCCTCCCTGGGCCTCATTGGCGCTTCCCTCGCCCAATCGACAGTGCAATTATTGTCAATGTCGATCAGCAACGATTTATTGAAATCGGCTATCGTTCCGGGGCCAATCAACAGGCTGCGAGTGGTGTGAGAAAAGAGGCATTGATGCTAACAGAAGACGAAAACATCATCGATGTACGTTTAGCTGTTCAATATAAAGTAAAAAGTGCGCAAGATTATGTCTTTAATGTGAGATCGCCAGAGGTCACCTTAAAACAATCTGCCGAAAGTGCACTGCGAGCGGTTATTGGCAAAAATAAAATGGACTTTGTATTAACCGAAGGCCGTAGTGAAGTGGTGGCAAAGGTTGAAACCAGTCTTCAAGCCATGCTGGACGATTATAAAACAGGTCTTGTTATCTCGTCGGTAAACCTTGTGGAGGCACAACCGCCCGAAGAAGTACAGGGTGCTTTTTCTGATGCTATTCGTGCGCGTGAAGATGAGCAACGATTTATCAATGAATCACAAGCCTATTCTAACGAAATTATCCCTAAAGCACGTGGTTCAGCCTCCAGGATTGTTCAAGAAGCAGAAGCTTATCAGCAGCGTGTTATAGCTGAAGCAAAAGGTGATGCGTCACGTTTTGATCAATTACTTGTTGAATATGAAGCTGCGCCAGAAGTAACGCGTAAACGGCTTTATTTAGAAACAATGGAAGATGTGTTAGGTAACTCTAAAAAAGTGATCATGGATGTTAAAGGCGGTAATAATTTAATGTATCTTCCCATTGATAAATTAATGGAATCATCAGCTGCCAAGACATCTGCAGCACCGAATCGTTTTATTACACCACCAGAAAAAACAACACCGGTTAATACCGGGCGAGATACCAGCTATAGAGATAGAGGGAGGGTGAGATAATGAAAATGAATCCGATTATATTGGTTGTTTTGGCAGCCGTAATTTTCGTTGGTACGGGCAGTATTTTTATGGTTGACCAGCGAGAAAAGGCCATTGTTTTTCGTTTGGGTGAGATTGTCAGAACAGACCTGACACCAGGGCTGCACTTTAAATTCCCGTTTATTAACAATGTAAAAAAATACGATGGGCGCCTTCAAACACTCGATTCTAGACCGGAGCGATTTTTGACCTCTGAGAAGAAAAATGTGATTGTTGATACGTTCGTTAAATGGAAAATTTCTGATGTTGGCAACTTTTACCGTGCTGTTGGCGGTGATCCTCGTCAAGTCGATACTCGATTGAACCAATATGTAAAAGAAGGGATGAGAGCAGCCTTCAGTAAACAAACGATTACAGAACTCATTTCAGTCGGTAGGGACAAAATTGGTTTAGGGTTGATTAAAGATATTAACGAGCTGGGTAAAGGTCTAGGTATTGATATTATTGACGTTCGGATTAAACGAATTGATTTACCAGATGAAGTGAGCTCATCAGTATATAAACGAATGGAGTCTGAACGTGAACGAGTTGCCCGAGATTTTAGGTCAAGAGGTAAAGAGGCAGCAGAACGAATTAAGGCGGATGCAGATAAGCAAGCTGAAATTATTTTGGCGACCGCCTACGAGGAATCGCAGAAATTAAGAGGTAAAGGTGATGCTGAAGCTGCTCAAACTTATGCGAATGCTTACAACAAAAATGAAGAGTTCTTCGCCTTTTACCGTAGCTTAGACGCCTACCGTAAAAGTATGGGGGCTGGAGAAGACCTTATCGTTTTAGAGCCTACATCAGATTTCTTTAAATATTTTAAAAAGCAATAAACAACTCGGTTAGTAGTTAAAGATAATGAGGACTGCGTGATGGCGTGGCAAGAGTTTTTCGCAGCGGTGGCGTTAGTGTTGATTCTAGAAGGAATGATTCCCTTTATTAGCCCTGAAGCGTTACGAAAAACTTATCAACGTCTTGTAGAGATGGATGATAAAGCAATACGCCTATCTGGATTAATTAGCATGATAGCGGGTGTCATACTACTAACGTTTGTACGTTAAGGGTAAGCAAATAAATGGCCAAAGATAATAATTGGATGTTGCCAGAAGGCATCGATGCCTTACTGCCGAATGAGGCTGCACGCCTGGAAAAAATGAGACGTGAATTATTGGACTTATTTCAAACGTGGGGTTATCAATATGTGATACCCCCGATGGTTGAATTTCGCGACACATTGCTGACAGGAACGGGTAGCGAACTGGCGCTTCAAACGTTCAATTTAACCGATCAAATTAGTGGTAAAGCACTCGGGATTAGAGCTGATATGACACCGCAAGTGGCGCGTATGGCATCGCATCACCTTTATACAGAGGCTCCTGTAAGGTTATGTTATCTGGGTTCTATATTGCAGGCGCGTGGAGCAAAAATCGAAAAATCCCGTAGCCCTATTCAAGTGGGTGCCGAGCTCTACGGCAGCCAGCATATTAGAAGTGATGTAGAGATCATCCGTTTAATGCTGGAAACTTTGGCGATAGCCGGTTTACAGGCAATCCATCTAGATTTGGGCCATGTGGCTATATTTAGAGGGCTTGCAAAAAAATCAGGTCTGACTCAGGGCGAAGAAGCAGAGTTATTTGAAGTTATTCAACGAAAAGCGACAGAGGAGTTGGCCGATTTACTAACGTCTTCTAATCTAGAGAAACCTTGGAAAGAAGCATTCTATCAACTATTAGACCTTAATGGCGATGCCTCTGTGCTAGAAGAGGCTAAAACTAAACTAGCCATAGGGGGATCAGAGGTTATTCAAGCCATTGAAGAGCTTCAAAGGGTGGCTGAAATACTACAAACAATTTATCCTGCCTTGCCGTTATATTTTGATTTGGGTGAATTGCGCTGTTACCAGTACCAAACCGGGATAGTGTTTGCAGCGTTTGTTCCAGGCTTTGGCTCGGAAGTAGCGCGAGGAGGTCGATATGATAATTTTACAGGCCCATTGGATTCATCTTTACCTGCAACCGGCTTTAGTGCCGATATTAAAGTTCTATCAGGTTTGACTACCGCTATAGAGGTTGATAGAGCGCGTATCATTTTAGCACCTGACACTGATGACCTGGAATTGCATAATGTGATACGTGACATAAGAGCGTCAGGTGACATCGTGATTCAGGAACTTCCGGGTAATCAAAAACAGCCTGAGCATACAGCGGTTATAGTAAAAATAGATGGCCATTGGCAGGTGTCTGAATAGCTCAACTTGCTTCAAAAATTTAATTCATAACTTATTTATTTAGAGATATAAAATGGGAAAAAATGTTGTCGTTATTGGCACTCAATGGGGTGACGAGGGCAAAGGTAAATTAGTGGATTTGTTGACTGATGATGTGGCGGCCGTTGTCCGTTTTCAAGGTGGGCACAATGCAGGTCATACCTTAGTGATTGGTGATCAGAAAACGGTACTTCATCTAATTCCATCTGGCATATTGAGAGAAAAAGTTCAGTGCCTAATTGGCAATGGAGTGGTTCTTTCCCCTGAAGCTTTATTAACAGAAATGGCAGTTTTGGAAAAGGCAGGTGTTAAATTAGAGGGGCGTTTAAAAATAAGTGAGGCATGCCCACTCATCCTACCGGTTCATGTTGGTTTAGACTTGGCGCGAGAGAATGCACGAGGCAATAAAGCAATAGGCACTACTGGCCGAGGAATTGGGCCGGCGTATGAGGATAAAGTCGCTAGGCGAGGCGTACGTGCGGGTGATTTGTTAACGCCCGCTATTTTTGAAGAAAAACTAAAAGAATTACTCAACTATCATAATTTTGTTTTGAAAAACTATTACAAGGCTGAAACGTATGATTTTCAAACAATGTATGATCAAGTCATGGCCCAAGCAGAGGTGATTAAACCCATGTTGTTGGATTTGGCGGATGAATTACACCGTTATAGTCGTCAGGGTGAAAATATTTTATTCGAGGGTGCGCAAGGCGCTTTATTAGATATTGATCACGGTACTTACCCGTATGTCACCTCATCTAATACAACGGCGGGCAGTTCTGCTAGTGGAAGTGGTATGGGGCCATGCGATATGGACTATATTTTAGGCATAACAAAAGCTTATACAACGCGTGTTGGTAGCGGGCCATTTCCAACAGAGTTAGATGACAAAGTGGGAGAATATCTCGGAACAAAAGGGCATGAATTTGGAGCAACAACAGGGCGAGAAAGACGTTGCGGTTGGTTTGACGCGGTATCACTTCGCCGTTCAGCCCGCCTGAACAGTTTAACTGGTATTTGTTTAACTAAATTGGATGTCATGGATGGTCTTGAAGAAGTAAAAATTTGCACAGGCTACATATTAAACGGAAAGGTGATTGACGTGCCCCCTATAGGTGCTGAAAACTACGCTCAGTGCGAACCTGTTTTTGAAACCATGCCGGGTTGGCAAGGAAAAACAGAAGGGCGTAAATCTTTGGATGAGTTCCCGACAGAGGCATTGGCCTACATTAAGCGTTTAGAAGAATTGCTGGAGGTGCCGATTGATATTATTTCCACCGGCCCTGAAAGAACGGAAACCATCGTGTTAAATAACCCGTTTGGATCCATGTGATTTTTTGAAAAGTCTTTTCCAAAGCCTCTATAAAGATAGTTTATAGAGGCTTTTTTTTGCTTTTAAGTTAATTAATTTTGAGAGGTTAAATTTTTAACGGGCGTTAGATTTTTTTGACTCCGTGTTAGAAAATGTTAAGCTATGGTCATAAATATAAGAATAAAAGAGGTGGGGATTTGATTTATATGACTAATGATGAAAATGTTGAATCCTTGCTTAAACTAGAACACCTGAGGAATACTTTCAATTTTGGCGTTATTGATGAACACGCTAAAGTGACATTCAAACGACCATGAAAGAACGAACCGCGGTATATTAATACGCTCGCTGAATCGAATATGTTGTGTCGTTGCCGAACATTATCTCGGGAAATATTTGGCGTATTGAGTCAAGGCAAAACGGTTAGGAGCACAAAATGTCAGCTGTACCAGATACGATGATAGACCCAAGTAACATCACCAAATATAAAGCGAAACACCATGTACGGTTTGTAACGGCAGCCAGTTTGTTTGATGGCCATGATGCGGCCATTAATATCATGCGTCGTATCCTTCAATCAACCGGTGCAGAAGTCATTCATCTGGGCCATAACCGTTCTGTGCAAGAAGTGGTAAACGCAGCCATTCAAGAGGACGCGCATGGTATCGCCATTAGTTCTTACCAAGGAGGTCATGTTGAATATTTTAAATACATGATTGATTTGCTTAAAGAAAAAGGCGCTGAGCATATTAAAGTATTTGGTGGGGGTGGTGGGGTCATCGTGCCTGAGGAAATCGCGGAACTTCATGCCTACGGCGTGTCTCATATCTTTAGCCCTTCAGATGGTCAATCGATGCAGTTGCAAGGCATAATTAATGAAATGGTTGAAACGGCTGATTATGACCTGTCTCATTTAGATATTCCAACGGATTTAAACGCTTTAAGAGAGCATGGATATAGACAGCTATCGCGCCTGATTACGGCTTTAGATGAAAAAACATTGCCGAAAGAGCGGATAGAAGAGATTTCTATGTGTGCTAAGGCGTTTGATAAGACCCCCGTTTTAGGCATTACAGGAACCGGTGGAGCGGGAAAATCATCGTTAACTGATGAGCTAATCAGGCGTTTTAATTTAGAGCTGGAGCATTTAAAAATTGCAGTGATTGCTATTGACCCAACGAAACGTAAGACAGGCGGGGCTTTATTGGGCGATCGTATTCGCATGAACGCAATTAATCATCCAAATATTTATTTCCGCTCTATAGCCACGCGTGATACAAAAGGTGAAGTGCCTGAAGCGCTGCCTCATATTATCAATGCTTGTAAAGCAGCCCAATTTGATTTGATTATTGTTGAAACACCGGGCATTGGGCAAGGTGATGCAGGTATCGTACCTTACGTTAATACCTCCATGTACGTGATGACACCGGAATTTGGAGCAGCCAGTCAGCTTGAAAAAATTGACATGTTGGATTTTGCTGACTTGGTTGTGATTAATAAATTTGACCGAAAAGGCAGTGAAGATGCGTTTCGCGATGTAAGAAAACAATATCAGCGTAATTACGAATTGTTTACAACACCGATGGAAGATATGCCGGTCTATGGCACGATTGCATCAAAATTTAATGATGATGGCGTAACGGCCTTGTATCAAGGGTTACTAAACACTTTTGGTCAAAAAAGGTTGCACACGTGGGAGGGTGATTTCTTCGAGATTGTTGAAGTTAAACGTTCAACAACAAGTACCTCAATTATTGCGACGGAGCGTCAACGGTATTTGGCAGAAATTGCCGAAACGGTGCGTGATTATCATAAAACGATCAAAGAACAGGTAACACTTGCACGTGAACGTCAACAGTTGAAAGAAGCACAGCGAATGTTGGGTGAGAACAGCACCAAAGATGATGCCTTTGCTAAACACATAGCAAAACGGGAAGACCAGCTCGACCCTCGTTGTAAAAAATTACTCGATGTCTGGCAAAAAACCAAAGTAGCTTATAAACAGGATACCTTTATCAACACGGTTCGCGGCAAAGAATTGACGACAAATATTGCCTCATACTCCTTATCTGGTACGCGTATTCCTAAAGTGTCTACACCATCTTATGAAGATGATGGAGAACAACTGCGTTTCTTATTAAAGGAAAATGTGCCCGGTCATTTTCCATTCACCGCTGGTGTGTTCGGTTTTAAACGAGAAGGAGAGGACCCCGCACGTATGTTTGCTGGTGAGGGGGATCCGTTCAGAACCAACCGCCGTTTCAAATTGCTGTCAGAAAACTCTGACGCAACGCGTTTATCTACAGCTTTTGATTCAGTTACACTGTATGGAAATGATCCGGGTTTACGCCCAGATATATACGGCAAGGTCGGTAATTCAGGAGTTTCCATCGCAACATTGGATGATATGAAAATATTATTTGATGGTTTTGATTTATGCGCCCCAACGACGTCTGTCTCATTAACTATCAATGGGCCGGCCCCCACTATTTTATCTTTTTTCTTAAACACTGCGATAGATCAGCAATGTGATCAGTTTGAAAAAGAAAAAGGGCATTACCCTTCTGAGGAAGAACGAAACGAGATAAAAGACTCGGCATTAGCAAACGTCCGAGGTACCGTTCAAGCGGATATACTCAAAGAAGACCAAGGTCAAAATACGTGTATTTTTTCAACTGAATTTAGCCTGAAAATGATGGGTGATATTCAAGAGTATTTTATTCAAAAAAATGTACGTAATTTCTATTCAGTTTCTATCTCTGGTTATCATATTGCTGAAGCGGGAGCTAATCCCATTTCTCAATTAGCCTTCACGTTATCCAATGGGTTTACTTATGTGGAAACCTATTTATCTCGCGGTATGCACATTGATGATTTTGCCTCAAATCTGTCTTTTTTCTTTTCTAATGGAATGGATCCAGAATATACCGTGATGGGCCGAGTGGCACGTAGAATCTGGGCGGTTGCTATGCGGTTCAAATATGGTGCAAACGAGCGTTCGCAGAAATTAAAATACCACATTCAGACCTCAGGCCGTTCACTGCATGCACAAGAGATGAATTTCAATGATATTCGAACCACGCTTCAGGCTTTAATCGCAATTAACGATAACTGTAATAGTTTGCACACGAATGCGTACGATGAAGCGATTACCACGCCCACTGAAGAATCTGTTCGTCGTGCCATGGCGATTCAACTGATTATTAATAAGGAGTATGGCTTAGCAAAAAATGAAAATTCATTACAGGGCGCTTTTATTATTGATGAACTGACCGATTTGGTAGAAGAAGCTGTTTTGCGAGAATTTGAGCGCATTTCTGAGCGAGGTGGTGTATTAGGTGCGATGGAAACAGGTTATCAGCGCGGTAAAATACAAGATGAATCCATGCATTATGAAATGTTAAAACATACCGGTGAATTGCCAATTATTGGTGTTAATACCTTCAAAAACCCAAACGAAGAGGAACAGGAAACAAGCATTGAGTTAGCTCGTTCAACTGACGATGAAAAACAAAGCCAGCTCAATCGTTTAAAAGTTTTTCATGAGGCAAACGAAGATAAAGCCCAAGAAGCGTTAAAGGCCCTTCGATTAGCGGTACAAAATAATGCAAATGTTTTCGAAGAACTAATGGAAGCGGGTCGTTATTGCTCGTTAGGCCAAATAACTGATACGTTTTTTGAAGTTGGCGGACAATACCGGCGTAACATGTAATGACGCAGTAAAAAGGGGAAGAGCCTCTTATTTAGACAATGGTTTTTTTATTAGGCCGTTCATGGTGCGAATATCGATTAAATAATTAGCGGCTTCATAAAACTACTTTCTTTATGGCACATCAATTGCTTTATTCGTAAGCAATATGAAAGTCATTGGGAGATAATGATGGATGTACCAGCTTTATTGACACCTCGATCTGAAAACTTTACGTCACCGAATGCGGAGTTATTGGCCACTAAAGAAGCCAGTGTTCAACAAGAGGGTTTTTCTAATCATTTAAAAACGAATGTTGAGAAACTTGAGAATAATCGTCCAGAATCATCAACAGAAGTAAAAAAAACAGCTGAAAGCCCTCGTAACACAAAGAGTGAGCACGATACACAGCAATCGTCCGGTTCGGATGCGTTAGCAGTTAAGGAAGGCGATGTGCCCGAGGCAAACGCAGGATTGCCGAAAGGTTTGGAGGAAGTGGTTGATGCAGAAATATTTCAACAGGCACCGGGTTTATCTATCGCAGCCAGTGTGATTGAAGATAAGAGAAACCTCGAGAAGTCGACAACAAGCGGCAAGGGTTTGCCACCAGCGGCAGGAATGGGTGACTTGCTAAATAATGAACAGTTGGGCAATTTAACGGAGCCGGTTAAGGACATTGTATTTGATCCACTAAGTGATGTTGAAGAGGCTCCGTTGAAGATGACAACACTGACCACGAATTATTTTGCTTCAGACAAAGTAAGGTTTGATGGAAAAAATGATAAGACAGATTTCTTTAAATCATCCTCTCCTCTTGGGTCGTTGGAGTCCTCAAACAAGAGTGATGTGCTAGATATCGCACTGGAGCGGTTGCAAAAACAATCGCCTGTTGCTTCATCGACGACTAAGCCAGTTATAGACAGCCCCGTTGTTCAGGCATCCAGTGCTCTTGATGTGTCAGGGTTGAATTTAACAACTTCAACGCCCGGAAGTGAGCTTAAGGCCCCGTTGCTAACCGATAAGCCAGTTATTCAGCTCAATACACCCGTTAATAACACTAGTTGGGGAGACAGTTTTAATCAGAGAATACACTGGTTAGTTAATCAGGCTGTTAGCGGGGCTCAAATTCGATTAAATCCACAGCATATGGGGCCGGTTGAAGTCAGAATTCAAATGCAAAATGATCAGGCGACAGTATCATTTACAGCGCAGCACGCGGCCACAAAAGAAGCGATAGATGCAGCCTTGCCTCGATTGCGAGAGATGCTGAGCGAGCATAATGTCAATGTCGTTGAGATGGATGTATCGCAACATTCGTTTGCTGAGCAACGCGAACAACAGACGTTAGCTGAACATGAGAATAAAGCAGCTCACGCGGCTGAATCTGACAAGGAGGTGGAGGGTTCAGTATTTGAGCATCAGGATGATTCACAGCAACGAGCTTATAGCGGTTTGTTCAGTGATTTTGCCTGAAAACCCGAGGAACACTTACATTATATGGGCCCATAGCCCAAGGTATTAGATAAACCTTGGGTTTTTTTTGCACGACTAAATTTTGGCGGCAAGCTGAAGGGTGTGTTTTAAAGGTCGTCCATAATTTGACGCATTAGTTAACTAGCATCCTAACACATTGATAAATAATGTAATAATTAATGGCATAGTAATTGCTATTAAGGGTTTAAAGCAATCATTAAGGATGTGTTATGGCAGAGCAAGAAGAAGATGTCGCGAGTGAAGAAAAAGCAGGTTCCAAAAAGAAATTATTGATCATTGTCGGTGGTGCAGTGTTGTTGTTGATCATTACTTTTGCCGGCTTGTATTTCAGTGGTTTTTTTGACGAGGAGAAAAATTCAGAAACGGCTGAGTTGTCTGAATCTGAAAATACGGAGTCTGCTGAACAAGCGGGAGAGAGTGAATCGGGAGAGACTATTTACTATGACATGACTCCGCCATTTATGGTCAATTTTTCAGAGGGAAAGATTAAAATTTTAAAAATAGCGATCAGTGTCATGGCGAAGGGTGATGAAGTGATTGATGCAGTCAAAAAGCATGACCCGTTGATAAGAAATAATATTTTAATGATGTTATCTGCTCAGAACCCAGAAATGTTGAAGACAACGGACAGTAAAGAGGCTTTGCAAGCCAGTATTAAAGAAGAAATTAACAAGGTGTTGGCAGAACGAAAAGTATCTTCTAAGGTTGAAGACGTGTTTTTCACAGATTTGGTGATGCAATAAGTGTCTGATGAAGATCTACTGTCGCAGGAGGAAATCGATGCTTTATTGCAGGGCGTTGATGGAGGCGACATTGAAACAGAAAGAGGTGTAGACGAGGTTACCAGTGGTGCTAGCTTATATGACTTCAATAGCCAAGACAGAATTGTTCGAGGCAGAATGCCGACGCTTGAAATGGTCAATGAACGTTTTGCTCGTTATTTCCGTATCAGCTTATTCAACTTTTTAAGGCGATCAACAGAAGTTTCAGTGTCAGGTATTCAAATGCTGAAGTTTTCTGAATATGTTCAAAGCCTTTTTGTTCCTACAAACTTAAACATCATAAAAATTAAAGCATTACGTGGTTCGGCACTTTTTGTTTCAGAGCCTAGTTTAGTTTTTGTAATCGTAGATGCGTATTTCGGTGGGGCAGGGAAGTTTCAGAGCACGGCAGAAGGTCGTGAATTTACAGCGACAGAAATCCGCGTCATTCGGATAGTCCTCGATATTGTTTTTCAAGATTTAATAAAGGCTTGGGAACCTGTTATAAAACTGGATTTTGAATACGTTAATTCAGAGGTCAATCCACAGTTTGCCAATATTGTCAGTCCAACAGAGGTGATGGTTGTGTCAACGATTCACCTAGAGCTTGATGGCAGAGGCGGTGATATTCAATTTAGTTTGCCCTACAGCATTTTAGAGCCTATTCGTGAACTATTAGATGCAGGAATCCAAAGTGACCGAGGAGATATTGATGTGCGTTGGAAATCTGCCTTAAGAGGGGATATTAAAACAGCCGATGTTGATGTCAATTGTGTGCTGTTAAAGCAAGAAATGTCTTTAAAGGATGTTTTGAATTTTAAAGAAGGGGATATTTTGCCGATCACCTTGCCTGAACAGGTCATCGTTGAATCGGGTGAAATGCCGCTTTTCAGAGGAAAGTTGGGTGAAAGTAACGGCCATTTTGCTGTAAAGCTTCAAGAAAAAATGGAGCGTGATGAAGTGAAGACAATAGTCAATGAAGGGGATCGATAGATGAGTGATGAAGATAAAAACGATAGCAAAGCGTTAGACGATGAACAAGCTGAAGAAACAGAAAATGATGCGGCTTGGGAAGCAGTATCTGATGATCACGATAAGGCAGAATCGGCCGGATTTGCTCCGGTTTCAGATACCAGTGCTCCGGTTGGCGCTGAAAGCGAAATTAATCTAGATGTCATTCTGGATGTGCCGGTCACAGTGTCGATGGAAGTGGGGAACACCAAAATCAGTATTCAAAATTTATTACAACTAAACCAAGGCTCAGTCATTGAGTTAGACCGTTTAGCCGGTGAGCCAATGGACGTCCTGGTCAATAAAACCTTGATTGCACGTGGCGAGGTCGTGGTGGTTAACGATAAGTTTGGTCTACGTTTAACAGATATTATCAGCCCGGCTGAACGGGTTAAAAAACTGAAATAATGCGTCGTTTAATTTGCTTGTCTCTACCGCTGTTTTTTTTCTCGAGTGTTGTGTTTTCAGCGGCGCCTGACGTGATTGGGGTGAATAGTGCTGAACCTTTATTGGCCGCAAATTTAACGCAATGGACGATTGGGCTGATCTTTATTCTTTTGATTATTTTTATTGCTGCTTGGGCAGGTAAACGGTTTACAGGGTTAACGACTAGCCACAAAGGTGATTTGAAAATTTTATCGGGTCTCTCATTAGGTAGCCGAGAAAAAGCCGTTTTAATTAAAGCAGGAAATCAGCATTTACTGTTAGGTGTGGCGCCTGGCCGTGTTGTTACGTTGCATACGTTTGAAAGAGGAGCAATACCAGAAGAGACACAAAATGAAAAAAGTCCCCAGCTTTTTCAGGAGAGTTTAAAAAAAGTCATGACTAAACAAGGCGTAGAATGAAAACACTGGGCTATATTGTTCCTTTCTTTGCGCTGATGCCAAACACGGGTTTTGCAGCAAATGGCATTGAAGCCATAACGATTGCCGGTGATGGGAAAAGTTATTCGGTAACGCTGCAAATTTTGGCAGTGATGACGCTGTTGACGGTGTTACCCAGCTTGTTAATCATGATGACCTCATTCACTCGAATTATTGTCGTTTTTGCCATTCTTCGGCAGGCAATGGGAACACCTCAAACGCCGAGCAATCAAATCCTGTTGGGTTTAGCCTTGTTTTTAACTTTTTTCATTATGTCGCCGGTATTGGAAAGAGCGAATGATGATGCGTTACAACCTTATTTAAGCGATGAGATCTCCGCTGATATTGCAGTAACGAAAGCCATGGAGCCTTTCAGAGGGTTTATGCTTCGCCAAACGCGACGTGATGATTTAGAAATGTTTGCCAGAATTTCTGGTGCAGAACCGATAGTCGATGCTGCAGATGTCCCTTTGTCGTTACTCTTGCCTGCTTTTGTAACCAGTGAATTGAAAACGGCTTTTCAAATTGGTTTTATGATTTTTATTCCGTTTCTCATTATCGATATGGTGGTCGCCAGCATTTTGATGTCTATGGGAATGATGATGTTATCGCCGCTGATTATTTCCTTGCCATTTAAGGCAACTCTGATTAATTCCTTCGATGCGGCATAATACCGTAAAAGAGCCAAGGGTAAATTTTCATGCGCCAACAGACACTCGCCAGCAACGGATTCGAGAAATACCGCAAAAAAACACGCAAGGAACGGTTCCTGGATGAGATGAATGCGGTGATTCCCTGGAAGGATCTCTGCGAAGCGATTGAGCCCTATTATCCCAAGCCCGAAGGCGCGGGTCGCAGACCGTTGGGTGTTGAGCGGATGCTGCGCATCCACTTCCTGCAGCACTGGTTCAACCTGTCTGACCCAGGTGCCGAGGAGGCGCTGTATGACTCCGGTGCGCTGTGCAACTTCGTCGGCATCGACCTGGGCCTGGAACCCGTTCCGGATGAAACCACTATCTGCAAATTCCGGCATTTGATGGAAAGGCACAATCTTGGTGACCAGCTCTTTCACCTGGTCAATGACTACCTGAAAGAGAACGGCATGACGTTATCGCGCGGCACCATCGTCGATGCGAGCATTATTCACGCCCCCAGCTCCACCAAAAACCAAAAGAAAGAGCGCGATCCCGAGATGCACCAGACCCGTAAAGGTAATCAGTGGTACTTTGGCATGAAGGCGCATATTGGCGTGGACAGCCGCAGCAAACTGATTCACTCGATGGTGGCGACAGCGGCCAATGTGCATGATTCGCAAGTGCTGGAAGACCTGCTGCATGGTGAGGAAACTCGCGTCTGGGGTGACTCGGCCTACACCGGTCAAAAAGCGGTGATAAAAGACAAGGCTCCCAATGCCAAAGACTTTACCCATGCCAAGGGCAGTCGCTACCGTAAGCTGAGCGATGAAGATAAAGCGAAGAACCGTACCAAATCCAAAGTGCGCGCCAAGGTAGAGCACCAGTTTGGCATTATCAAACGCCGCTTTGGGTTGACCAAAGTCCGCTACAAGGGGCTGGATAAAAATGCGCATTGGCTGTTTGTGGCTTGTGCGTTGAGTAACGTGGTGATGGCCAAGCAGCCATTGCTGCGTAACCAAAAATTGGCAACTGGGGGTTAGTGCGCCCAAAATTTTGCGTATTACCCTTATCGAGGGTAATACGATCGAAACTAAAGCCAAAAATAATCGGTCGACGGCAAAATTTAATGAAAATAGAGGGGGAATATCCGATCACAGGCAAAACATCGGCCGCGTCCTTAATTGATCAGATGTTCCATAGATTTGATGTTCATCTGTATCACCGGCTGAAAACAAGATGCTATTTGCATCAAAGCGGGTTGTTTCCACCATTTCTTGTAATTGTTGCTTACTGTTATCAGAGAAGTTTCTGATGGGAAACAGGGAATCGACTTCTTCGTTTGTTAGCTTTCTAATAGACATCGTTTAAAGTGCTTTGTAAGTTATTCATTTGAGTTAAAATCTTCACTTATAATGATCAACTCATGTATTGGTTTAAATATAGGCATTTCTAGTGCTTTATGACAATTATATTAAAGAAAAAAATTACAATTAGCGAGTTAATTGCTCATGGGGTGACATTATTTGAAGGCGCGCCTCTTTATTTTGGGCATGGAACTGATAATCTAGTCGATGAAGTTGTTTATATTGTCTTGAGTGTGACAAAAAAATTGCCGATGAAAGATGAATCAGTTTTTTCTCATGAGGTCAGCACGGTCGAGGCGAAAAAAATTCTGGATATTTTTCAACGTAGAATCAAAGAGAAGATTCCAGCAGCCTATTTATTGGAAGAGGCGTGGTTTGCGGGGCTGGCATTTTTTGTTAATCGGGATGTTTTAATTCCACGATCACCTTTTGCAGAACTTATTAGCGAGTCTTTTTCGCCTTGGGTTAATGTCGATAAAGTACAAAATATTTTAGATTTGTGCACAGGAAGTGGGTGTATCGGTATCGCTTGCGCCAAAAATTTCTCTTCAGCACATGTTGATTTGGCTGATATTTCAACGCCGGCTCTAGCGGTTGCGAAAAAAAATATTCTACGGCATGGGGTAGCGCAAAGGGTGAAAACTATAGCGTCTGATTTGTTCCAAGCATTGGCAGATGAAACGTATGATTTGATCGTTAGTAATCCACCTTATGTTGGGCATGAGGAATTATCCGGCTTGCCTGAAGAGTATTATCAGGAGCCTCAACTCGGTTTAGATGGGGGCGTGTCCGGTTTAGATCTGGTTCACAAAATTCTCGCTGAGGCCTCCACATATTTAAACGATGAGGGGGTTCTTTATGTGGAGGTTGGAAACACGGATGAGGTTCTGCAAGCGTGCTACCCAGAGGTGCCTTTTCTATGGCAAGATTTTGAATACGGTGGGCATGGTGTTTTTATGTTAACTAAAGAACAGTTATTGGAATATCGGCCCTTATTTCAAGCTAAACTAACGCAATAATTTGATGGTTACAATATAGATATGTCAGGAAATTCGATAGGAAAAATTTTTACGGTGACCAGTTTTGGTGAAAGCCATGGTCCGGCTATTGGGTGCATCGTCGATGGCTGCCCTCCAGGATTAGACTTGAGTGAAGCAGATTTGCAGGGCGACCTTGATCTAAGAAAACCCGGAACGTCCAGGCATACAACGCAACGCCGTGAAGCCGATGAGGTTAAAATTCTATCCGGTGTATTTGAGGGAAAAACAACCGGCACTTCCATTGGTTTGTTAATCGAAAATACAGATCAGCGCTCTAAGGATTATTCCAATATCAAGGATACCTTCAGACCTGGGCACGCAGATTATAGTTATCAGCAAAAGTATGGTTTTCGTGATTACCGTGGTGGAGGGCGTTCTTCCGCTCGTGAAACAGCAATGCGAGTCGCTGCTGGTGGCATTGCTAAGAAGTATTTGCGCGAAAGGTTGGGCGTTGAAATTAAAGGTTATTTGGCACAATTAGGCCCTATTAAGATGGATGTAGTTGATATGGCGGTGACACACAATAATCCATTTTTTTGCCCTGACCCCAACAAGCTAGATGAATTAGAAGCCTATATGGATGCGTTAAGAAAGTCGGGTGATTCAATTGGAGCGCGTGTTAATGTTAGCGCAATGGGCGTGCCGGTTGGCTTGGGCGAGCCAATTTTTGATCGGCTGGATGCCGATTTAGCACATGCCTTAATGAGTATTAATGCGGTTAAAGGTGTGGAAATTGGCGGTGGTTTTGCGTGTGTTGAAGCATTGGGTACTGATTTTCGGGATGAAATGACCCCTGAAGGTTTTCTGAGCAATCAGGCAGGGGGTATTTTGGGTGGTATCTCGACTGGGCAAACGATTACCGCGAGTATTGCGCTAAAGCCAACCTCAAGCCTTCGAATTCCCGGCCGGTCGATAAACATACTAGGTGAGCCAATTGAAGTTGTTACCAAAGGTCGTCATGACCCTTGCGTTGGCATTAGAGCAACACCGATTGCTGAAGCGATGATGGCCATTACACTGATGGATCATTTTCTTCGGCATCGAGGACAGAATGGCGACGTAAACTCGATGGTTCCTACTATTCCACCCGAGGTCTGAGACGAGTCGCTTATTATCAGTCTTCTTAGAACGAGTTTATTTAGTTGAGTCATCAAAAGCTGCCATATTGGCGCTTATCGGGTTTTTACTTCTTTTATTTTGCATCATTGGGTGCGCTCATGCCTTACTTGGGCTTGTATCTTAAGTCTCTGGGTTATGTGGCGGCGCAGGTTGGTCTGGTGTTTGCCATCATGCAGGGAACTAAATTGGTTTCCCCGGGTTTGTTGGCCTTGTTGTCTGCGCGATTGAATAACCGAATGCAATTGGTGCAATTGGCCTCTTTTTTGTCAGTTATGGCTTATGCCAGCTTACTACTTGATCCCGATTTCTTAGGCATTTTATGGGTTGTGTTTGTTTTCAGTTTTTGCTGGAATGCGATGCTGCCACAGTTTGAAGCAATTACTTTGACAAAGCTTGGCCAACAAACAGGTTTATACAGCGGTATAAGACTATGGGGTTCTATCGGTTTTATTGCCACTGTTTCAGGCGTTGGTTATGTATTGACGAAAACGAGCCTAAATGAATGGCCTTTATTGGTCAGTGTATGCCTACTGATGATTTTAATCGCCAGTCTAACGCTGAATGAAAAAGGCCGGGTTAAACCGGCCAAACGTGGCTCCGTTATAGGCTTATTGTTGAAGCAAAAGACCATTATCGCGTTCTTTTTTGTGGTTTTCTTACTTCAGGCTTCACACGGAGCTTACTACGCATTTTTTTCTATTTTATTAGACAAGCTTAATTACAGTGAGATTGAAATAGGTCAACTCTGGTCGTTGGGTGTGCTGGCAGAAATTGTGTTATTTCTTGTTATTCAACGAGTGTTTCATCACCTTTCGTTACGTTTTATTTTGTTACTGAGCTTGCTGTTGACGGTGATCAGGTGGTTAATGATCGCTTGGTTGGCCGATAATTTGATCGTTTTGGTAGTCGCTCAATTGCTGCATGCAGCGTCATTTGGTGCTTTTCATGTTGTGGGTATTCAGTTGACACATCGGTATTTTAATGGCGCGATTCAGGAAAAGGGCCAAGCTCTATATAGCAGTGTTGGCTACGGTGCGGGCGGCATGTTAGGCGGGTTAATTGCTGGTTTACTGTGGGATGCTTTCGGCGCTGAATGGGTTTTTAGTATGGCCGCTTTGTTAAGCGCCATTGCTTTTTTTGTAGCTTGGATCTGGGTTGAGAAAAACAATGATGAGGATCTTGAAGCAACGGGTGAAGGTGTCAGTTCTGTTTGAGAAAGTTTATGTAAATGGTTGGATTAATACGTTTAGTGCTCACTGTGACAAAGGTGTTTAACCGTTTAAGCACTTAAACAGTCAGAGTAAGGGGCATTGGTAAATGAATAATTTTATGATCGATCCACTGGGTTTTCTTTCGGTTATATTGCATGGAGAGTTGCCATTGGAGTATTTCTTCTTTAAATGCCTTATCATAAAGCAGCATAATTCGAGTCTTGATAAGTATGTCGTCTTTAGATAAAAAAAAATTAACAATTGGTATTTCCTCAATGGCTTTATTTGATCTTGTTGAATCGAATAAAATTTTTGAAACGGAAGGCAAGGAAGCGTACTGCGCTTATCAAATTGCTCGTGAAGAGGAAAGTCTTGCTCCTGGGGTGGCCTATCCACTGGTCAAAAAACTGTTGGGGTTAAACCGGCGTTTGCCAGAGGCATTGGTAGAAGTGATTTTGTTATCAAGAAACAGTGCTGATACAGGATTGAGGGTATTTAATTCGATTCGAGAGCATGATTTGGATATTAAACGCGCGGCTTTTACTAGCGGTTATTCCCCTTTCAGTTATATCTCAGCTTTTGAAGCAGATTTGTTTCTTTCTACGTCACCGGAAGATGTTAGCAGGGCCCTTGAAGCGGGTCATGCTGCTGCAACCATTTTATCGGGTAAAGGCAATGATGCAGATAATGATCAATTGCGAATAGCGTTTGATGGTGATGCGGTTATTTTTTCAGATGAGTCTGAGCGCATTTATAAAGAAAAAGGCCTCGATGCCTTTACTGAAAATGAGCAGTTAGCGGCGAAAGAACCGATGACGGGTGGGCCGTTTAAATCATTTTTATCTGCGTTGCATAATTTGCAAAGTCAATTCGCAGAGGAGGTGTCCCCTGTTCGAACGGCCTTAGTGACGGCTCGTTCAGCTCCAGCACATGAGCGGGTTGTACGTACGCTTCGTACTTGGGGGATTAGAATTGATGAAGCGCTTTTTTTGGGTGGTTTGCCGAAAGGAGAATTTTTAAAATCATTTGGGGCCGATATTTTCTTTGATGATCAAACGGTACATTGCGAATCAGCACAAGAGCATGTTGCAACAGGGCATGTGCCTCACGGAGTGGCGAATGAGAGTTAGTGATCAAGATCGAAATCAAATCGCATGAGGTTCGATGGCTCCTGTAAAAAATATCCTTGAACTGCATTCACGCCCATATTCCATAAAAGTGCAAGCGTATTAGCATTTTCAACAGACTTGGCAATCGTTTTCACATTATTTCTCTGGGAGACTTCAACAAGTTCCCGGATAACGTTTTGAGAATCTTCATTATTATTTAAATTTTGGCTAAAGCTCCCGTCAATCTTTAAATAATCTACAGAGTAATCGTTCAAAATGGTATCCGTGATTTGGCTGAAGCCGATTTGGTCAAGAGCAACTTGGCAGCCACACTCTTTTTTGATGACACCAATGAAGTTTTTCAAAAGAGCCGGTTCTATTTTTACGTCAGAAAAACTGATTTGAAAGACTAATAAGCTGGCATCAATGTTGTAAAATTTGAGTTCATTAACCAGCGTTTCTATAAAAGTTGTATGGCGATAAGTAATATTTGAAACTGAAATAAAGAACCTTCGTTGAAGACCTTGGCGTGAGGCTTCTCTAATTTGCTTAATTGTGTTTGATAAAACCCATTCATCCAACTGGCTAATGAGCCCCGTCTTTTCAGCGGTGAGAATAAAGTGATCAGGTGCTATATGAACATTGCTATCATCAAGAATACGTAGTAGAACGGCATAGTTTTCTGTTGCTTTTTCAGAAAGATCAACAATTGGTTGGTATAAGGGTTGTAATCTATTCTTTTCTAAGGCTGATTGTATTAAGCGGGTGTTTTTTTCTTCATCGATAATCACGGTTAATGGGGTTGTGACAGAGTCAAAAACGTGAATCTGATTACCACCATTGGCGCAGGCTTTATCACAGGCTTTGTCAGCCTGAGAGATCAGTTGTTTAGAGGTGGTGACTCTAGGATCAATAAAGCTGACACCAATACTTAAGGTCAATTTAATGTATTGGCTATCATCTCCAAATAAGGTGTTATTGACTTCGGTAAGCACTTGCTGGCAGTTCAATAAAAAATCGGAACGGCTCAAGCTATTGGAGAATAGGGTGAAAACGGCATCTCCATATCGTGCGAGTATGTTATTTTGGCTGGAGGCATCACAGATAAGGTTTCCGACCGAACGAATAACTTCATCAATATAATTAATACTATGCTGCTCTCGTCTATGGCGAAAATCATCAATTAGAATGATGGCCAATGAACCAAAGGGCTCTTGATGGGTGAATTCTTTATCGATGTATTCAACTGCAAATCGTTTGTTATAAAAACCTGTTTCATGGTCAAAGGTCCTTAAATCTGTAAATCCCTTGTCAACATTACTCCAAGCATCTGGATTATGAATAAGGAGTTGAGTGCACAGTTGATCATTAACAAAGCAATGCGTTTTATAGAGGGTGGTAACAAATGAATCCCCATTGCGACTTTGAAGCAGAACAGACAGAACAGTTTCATCAGGCAAAGCTTCGAGGGAGGTATTTAAGTTTCTTTTGGATGCATTTCCACTAACAGGGTGAGAGCTTGGGCCGTTAAATTCGCGGACAGCAGAGCCAACGATGTTTTTATCCGCTGGTATGCTGAAAATACGTTTATAGGCGGAGTTTGAAGCTAGATATTGATCATCATGGATAAGTGCAACGCCATCTTCAGTATGTTTTAAGAAAGAATTAAATCGATAGGTCTCATCTTTAAATTGTGAGTCAAGCTGGTGAAATAAATATTTGTTATGCTGGGATTTGATTTCACGATGGATAGATTTTGCGACTAAAAAAACGGGATTAAAAGGGCGAATATCAAGCACATTTTTGCTATCGTAATGACTCGCTTTATCCGCGTCTAATGGGAGTTCGGTAATTAAGATAAGAGGGAAATTTACGAAGTGTTGCTTTGCTTTTTGTAGTAGGGTGTCATTAGCGACCTCGCTGTCTTTTAATTTAAATAAAATTAAAGCGACATCGACAAAAGAGTTTTTACTAGAATCCAGATGGTTAATGTTTGCTGATGTTAAGTCGACATCCGTACCGGTGTCGCTTAAAGCTTGTTTTAAAGCCCCGATTTCCGTTGTTGAAAAGTTAAGAGTCAGGACGGTTCGTTTAGTCATTAATCAGCCAATTATTTTTTTATTACCTTAATCTAGATTCGCTTTTTTTAATACCTTGTATTGAATAAAAACTTGATTTTTTTTAAGTGATTTATCGATTTGGTAATGGCTGACGGTATCCTTTACTTTAAGCACAATATCTTCATAGGTGTTTTCTAGAGAGAGAGGAGTAATGATGCTATCGGGTTGATTGATGGCCGAAATACCTGAAAGAAAAATGACAGCTTCAGGTGAGCGCTCTTTGTCTTTAAATGTGATGTTAGCAATTTTTAGATGTGGTGACATCATTTCAACGCCTACAGTGACAACGCCTTCGTTAAGGTAATTAAGGCGTCTAATAATCGCCAGTTGTAACGGGTTGTCTGTTGTTTCGATGCCAATGAGATCGTTGACTTTTAAAAGAGCCTTGTTATCAGAGGGAACTTCAAATCTCAACCCCTGAAGGCTACTATCTTTCATTTCTGCATTCATCGCTTCGCCTTTTTCACCGGGTTTTACTGGGCGTTTCTTTTTCCAAATATTATCAGCAGACAATGAATTTTCAGCTGTTGCTTTTAGCACTTTATTCATATCGAAATCATTAAACGTGTGTTGATTTTTCTGATGATCGTCTAAAGGGACTAAATGGAGATTTTCCATATCAAAATCTATGGAACTTTTTTTCTCTTCTGGCAGCTTTTCATTAAAGTGGTGGGGGTTTCTTTTGATGATTAACGCTTTTAGAATGCTGTCAAAGCCAGGGTAAACGGTGATCTCTTCAATTTGTTCATGTCGAGGTGTTTTCCGGCTCCTTGATGTACTCCAACTGGATAATAGTTGATTTGCCGTTTGCTTAGGCAGGATAGGTTGGTCAGAGACTAAAGAGATTGTGCCGTGATTTTCGGGCGCAATAACTTGGTCGCCTTGCATGAAAGAAACCAATTCATCATTATTCATAAAGCGGTAATGATCATTTTTTGATATTGAGTTGGGCACAGTAGATATGGCTGAGGAAGAGGATAAATCGATATAAAACTCGGAGTGTTTGTCGGGCGTATGAGAAATTGAAATACTACAGACATGCAAAGATAAAATGCGTTGAATAGTTTTAATATCGCGTTGTCTGAAGCGATTGGGTTGTGCTAAATTGAAAAAATGAATTTTCTTAAATTCATCTTCAATACTTGTTGTTCTGTCGCCATCTAATGTGGGAGATTGCGTTTGATGAATGCGTAACTTTTCAGCTAGGCTAAAGATGGCATTCGTATTATTCCAAAAACTATTGTCTACTTGCATATAAAGTAGCGATTTAAACAGCTGGGCCATTCCAAGCAGCTCAATAGCGCCATGAAGAACACGCGCTTTTTGTTCGTTAGAAAGCAGGGGTGAATCTGCTTTTTCGCTCATTGCCATGAAGTGTGTTGAACAGGCAATATCCATATAAATTGAACCGGTATTTGCCAAAACTTGAAGTGTTTTCGAGGAGAGGTCTGAGAGTTTTTTACTGAGAGGCAGGTTGGCGTTTTCAGCTGCCTCAGCCGATGTTGAGAGCAGTTTGATGAGACAAGGGTTGATTATTTCTAGCAGGTTGAATTTTTTGATATCGTCAATGTTTATAGAGAGTAAGCCCAGTGTTGCGTTGGAGATCATCTCAGCCGTCGTTTGCGGGTTTAAAATGGGTAGCGAGTCAGCCCACTCTTGACATGAGGCTACATTCGGCTCAAACGGAAGGTCTGTGTGAGGTTTGTTGATCGTTGGTTTAATTCTATCCGTGAATTCTTGGTGCATGTCCATATTGACCTCTTGGGTATTATTTCCTTAAAGTGTAATCTAAACGCTTTATAATCCTAATAATCTAATTATGCGCTTTATTTTTAAAAAAGTTAATATGTCTAGCGTGCTGTAGCGATTAAAGTTTTATGCGCTTTGCCGGATTCTTCAGAAACAAGTTTAGGTAATAAATAACCGGGGAGGTTTTCTTGCATGTGCCGATAAAGGTCAAAAATCATTTTATTTGGAGAGTCAAAGTGCTGTGCGCCGCTTACTTTATCAAGAACGTGTAAATAATAGGGTAAGGTATGGCAATCAAAGAGACGATGACTGAGCGTTACGAGTGTTTCTGCATGATCGTTGATGCCCTGTAAAAGTACAGATTGATTTAATAGGGTCACGTGGATTTTTTTGAGTAAAAGCAAGGTGTTGGCGACCTCGCTGTTGAGCTCGTTTGGGTGATTGGCGTGGATAACTATAATCACTTTTTTGCTTGTCTTAGAGAGTATTTCTAAAAAACGATTTGTGATACGACTGGGTAACACAACCGGTAAACGGGTATGAATTCTTATGCGTTTGATGGGGGGCAGTTCTTCAAATAAGTTGAATAAATGCTGAAGCTTTTCGTCACTCTGCATTAAAGGGTCCCCACCACTGAGGATCACTTCTGAAACATCGGGGTGGTTGATTAGATATTGTTTGATTAATTCACTTTGCGAGCGGTGTGCGCTGTTATCGGAATAGGGGAATTCACGACGAAAACAGTAGCGGCAATGTATAGCGCAAGCAGCTGTGGTAATGAGTAACACACGGCCGTGATATTTATGGAGCAGGCCGGGTGAGACAAGTGCTTGGCTATCCCCGACAGGATCATTTAAAAAATCGGGATGTCGTTTCAGTTCATTAGGCGTTGGCAGGACTTGAAGCAACAAAGGGTCATTCCAGTCAGACTTTGCAATCCGCTCTGCGTAACTTTTTGTGACTAAAAGAGGGAAATCCTTAGCGGCTTTATAATGAAGGCTCAAGTCATCGGTATCCAGCGCTAAGAATTGTAATAGATCATCAATTTTTGTAAACGCAGATTGCATTTCCTGTTGCCAGTTTGGAATTAAAGAAGTTTTTTCTACGTTCATCATATGAACCATTATAATGACATTATCTGAAGAACTTTATAATTTAACTATTAACGAGAATTTATATGGCGACTTATAGCACTAATGACTTTAAAAGCGGATTGAAAATCATGTTGGACAATGCACCTTGCACGATTGTTGAAAATGAATTTGTCAGGCCTGGTAAAGGCCCCGCGTTTAGCCGTGTAAGAATTCGTAACCTTAAAACAGGTCGTGTCATTGATCGTACATTTAAGTCGGGCGAAACGGTTGACGCGGCGGATGTAATGGAAAAAGAAATGTCCTATTTGTACAACGATGGCGAATTCTGGCATTTTATGGATGACGAAACGTTTGAGCAGGTGTCTGGTGATGCAACCGCGGTGGGTGATGCGGCAAAGTGGATCAAGGATCAGGATAAATGCACAGTAACCCTATGGAATGGAGAGCCTATTTTGGTGGCTGCGCCAAACTTTGTGGAGCTTGAAGTAACCGATACAGATCCAGGTTTAAAAGGAGATACCTCAGGCGGTGGCGGTAAGCCGGCAACGTTAGAAACCGGTGCGGTTGTGCGTATTCCTTTATTTGTGCAAATCGGTGAAATGATTAAGGTAGACACGCGTACAGGCGAGTATTCTGCACGGGTTAAAAGTTAAGTTTTTCATTGAACGAGCATGATAATAAGCAATGGCCACCGACTTGCACGGTGGCTTTTTTGCAGACAAGAGCCGAGTTATATCAGACCATTAGACAGTTTTTCGCAGAGAAAAACGTTTTAGAAGTTGAAACACCAGTTTTGTCGGCAGCAGCCAGTTGTGATCTTAATTTAGAAAGCTTTAGCACAATGTGCGTCGCTGATCAGTTGATGTACCTGCAAACTTCCCCTGAATTTTCGATGAAACGTTTGTTAGCTGCGGGTTCCGGTTCTATTTATCAAATCGCTAAATCATTTAGGCACTCTGAACGGGGGCGTTTTCATAATCCAGAGTTCACCTTGTTGGAATGGTATCGAGTGGGATTTAGTTTACCTGATTTGATGGAAGAAATGGTCGAGTTGCTGATGCTTTGTTTTGGACAAAACATGGCCTTTAGGACAGTGACTTATCAACAAATAGTTCAGCAGTTAACGGGCTTGAATCCGCATCGAGCAACGCTAAGCGAGCTGATGGAATATGCAGCAAATCAAGGGAATCCTGAGGCGGTTACTATTTGTGATGGTAAACTATCGAATGGCTTGGATTATGTATTCAGTCAGTATGTTCAGCCCAAACTTAAAAAGGAAATCGTTTATTTTGTTACCGATTACCCTGAATGCATGGCGATGCTGTCTAAATTAAGTGGCACTCAGCTGGTCACAGCAAATCGATTTGAGGTGTACTTTAATAACGTTGAATTAGCAAATGGTTATGAAGAGCTAACGGATGCCGTTGAGCAAAAAAAACGTTTTCAAGATGAACTGATGGAAAGGCAGCAAGTGGGCTTAGCTAACGTGCCGATGGATGAGAATTTATTAGCAGCATTAGCTCATGGATTGCCTGATTGTTCGGGGGTTGCCTTGGGGTTAGATCGCTTGTTAATGCTCATGACCGATGCAAAATCAATTGATGAGGTGTTAACGTTTCCTATCGATAGAGCGTAATTCTTTATCGTGATAGAGCGATACGGTGAGGAGGGTACTTATTTTTAAAAATAAGTGCAAACATCCTATCGATTTTTTTCTCAGCAATACCCTGAGTTTTTTATCATTTCGTTATCTTTACTGCTTGTTCATTTTAGCGATGACTTGACCGTGTTGAACAGTGTCTCCAGCGGCTAATCCCTCCGCCCAAGTCACTTTATCTTTTCCATACAATAAAACAACGGTTGACCCCATATTGAAACGCGCCATTTCTTCATTTTTTTTATAGTTTAATTTTTTATCCTGATACGACCAATGGCGAATTTGATTATGACGTGGTGGTGTGACTTCACCGTACCAGACGGTTTCGATGCTAGAAACAAAAATGGCACCCACCATAACCATGGCCATGGGCCCGGCGGGTGTATCGAAAAAAGCAATGACACGTTCATTGCGAGCAAATAATTCGTCGATAGTAGCAACGGTCGTTGGGTTAACGCTGAATAGATCGCCGGGTACGTGAACCATTTTTTTAAGAGCGCCACCAATAGGAAAATGAATTCGGTGGTAATCTTTTGGCGATAAATAAATGGTCGTGAATTGACCGTCTTCAAATTCACTGGCTAACGCATCATTACCCAATAGGGCCGATAAGTTAAACGATTTTCCTTTAGCTTGAAAGACTTCACCGTTATCAATACGGCCAATTTGGCTAATGGTCCCATCAACGGGGCAAGAAATAGTCGTGCGGCCACGTTCAAGAGGGCGTACATCGTCACGTAGTTTACGGGTAAAAAAAGCATTAAACGTTTCATAGGCTTCAGGGTTTGGTTCAAACGCTTCAGACATATTGACGCCAAATCGTTTGACGATGAAATTAATCATCGTATTCTTTACCCACGGCGTTTTACAGCGTGCCAGCTTATGCATTAACGCGGATAAGCCGTGTTGCGGCAAGATGTGTTGCAGAAGAATAAAGAGTTTAGCCATGAGGAAAACCTATGTTAAAAGTGAGTAAATATTTTATAGGAAAGGGAGATGGTAGCAAAATATTCATAATTGCGGTGTTTGCTTAAGCCAACCGAGTATTTAGTACAAGGGGCGCCGCGTTTTTTACTGTATCCCAACGAACGGAGTGAGCGCATTTGATGTTTTTGTTAGGCACTAGGCCACCTGATTTCAAATTCGTATTTATCATTTGAGTTTAAGCTCGGTGGGCTTCAATTCGTCCATTAATTGCGCAAACTTTTCATCCTAGTTCGTTCGGCGCATCTGCCAAATTTGGCTACAGCAAGGCAGAGATAAATATGATGCGTACTGTCTAGCACTTGGCGCCCATATTCGTTCATCCAATCGGCCCGCTTCGTATTGAATGTATGCCTCTTCACCAACACGCAGTAACCGTTGGATTGACGAAATCAATCTCATCGCTTCGGCATAAGTCAAGGAGGCAAAATCCTCGTTAGCCTTTGTAACTAATTCTGATATGTCTTTCTCCGTGAAGGTAGTCAGGCAGTCTCGATACCCGACGGTAATATCATGCATGGCTGCAAGTCTCGCTTCTTGGTTCTGAGTTCGTACCTGTGCTGCCAAGTAAAGCAACGATACGACCACGGCGGCGGCGCCAACAATATCCCCAATTGCACTAATAGTGTCCCAGTTCATACGATTACCTCATCTCACTGCCTAACAGTTAGTACAAGGCATTATTGCCCTAATACGTGGTATTAAATTATTAAATAGGTCAACTTTAGTTGATATCAGTGCTTTTTATAAATAACCTTATATTTGGCATTACGTTAATTAACATTTAAATTTAGCACTCTATTTTTATGTCCAGTATAGATGAATACAAAACATTATTGGAAGAGATGAGGGATGTTCTTCGAAGTCAAGGTTATGCGTATGCAACAGAAACGTCGTATTGTGATTGGGTTAGTCGATTTATACGGTTTCATAAAATTAAAGGTAGGGCACCAATGTTTGATGTCCCTGTGAATAGAGTTGAGGTGCTTTTTATACATTTGGCCGTTGATAAAAACGTGACTCTGTCCTAAAGAGGGCCTTAAACGCCGTAGTGTTTTTTATATGGCCGGGGGTTAAAAGCCCATTTGACAGTTTGTGAGGAGCGCTTTGATTGATGCACTATTTTAACTAAAGTAAATTAACTGCATCAACCTACTATTTAATAAAACTAACCTTTTGCGCGGCGGGTAGTGCAACACCGGTAGTAATGTCGGCACCCATGTCACTTAATACCGATTCTAATGAGGCCAAACAGAACATAACATTGCTAGCACTGGCCGAGTGACCCATTAGGCCAATACGCCAGACCTTTCCTGCTAGTGAGCCTAAGCCGGCCCCAATTTCTAAATTGTATTCGTGTAGAAGGCGTTTGCGAACAACGGCTTCATCTACGCCAGCAGGAATGCTAACAGCGTTGAGTTGAGCAAGGCGAGAGGCCTCAGGTACGATAAAACTCAAGCCCATTGTTTCGAGGCCTGCTTTCAAGGCGTTATGCAACATAGAGTGACGGGCCCACGCTTTTTCTATGCCTTCTTCTTGTAGCATTAATAACGATTCGTGAAGAGCGTATAGGCTATTAACAGGTGCTGTATGATGATACGAACGTCCCCCAACGCTACCCCAATAACCCATCACAAGGCTTAAGTCTAAAAACCAGCTTTGCACGCGTTCTTTACGTGCTTTAATGCGCTCTTGTGCTCGTTCGCTAAAGCTCACCGGTGATAAACCTGGTACGCACGATAAGCATTTTTGAGTACCGGAATAAATAGCATCAATGCCCCAATCACCCACACGTAATTCGGAGCCGCCAACGGATGTTACGGCATCGACGATGGATAAGCAGTCGTATTGGTGCGCTAGGGCGCATAAGGTTTTCGCATCAGATCGGGCGCCAGTTGATGTTTCTGCGTGAACAAATGCTAATACACTTGCTTCTGGGTGTGCCTTTAGCGCGTCTTCTACTTTTTGCGGGTCAACGGCTTGTCCCCAATCGTCTTGAACCATAACGGCTTTAGCGCCACAGCGTTCCACGTTTTCTTTCATGCGTCCGCCGAAAACGCCATTTTGGCAAACGATAACGGTGTCGCCGGCTTCTAATAAGTTGGAAAAACAGGTCTCCATGCCAGCAGAACCCGGGGCTGAAACGGGGAAGGTGAGCTGGTTGTCAGTTTGAAAAGCATATTGTAGCAAGGCTTTCAGTTCATCCATCATCACACTAAAACTAGGGTCTAAGTGACCAATTGTTGGACGCGCTAAAGCCGATAAAACACGCGGGTGAACATCTGAGGGGCCGGGGCCCATCAATGTGCGAACCGGTGGGTTAAAGGTTGTGATGCCCATGTTCTTTACCCTTCTATGGTTTGTCCAGCCATAAACATCCAGGTTTCAATGACTGTATCAGGGTTTAGAGAAACACTTTCAATGCCTTGTTCCATCAGCCATTTGGCTAAATCTGGATGATCAGATGGTCCTTGACCACAAATACCAATGTATTTATTTTGTTTTCGGCACGCCTGGATCGCCATTGACAGTAGTTTTCTAACAGCAGGGTCTCGCTCGTCAAATAAAGAGGCAATTAAACCTGAGTCACGGTCAAGTCCTAGTGTTAATTGTGTTAAGTCATTTGAGCCGATTGAGAAGCCATCAAAATATGTTAAAAACTCATCTGCTAATAGGGCATTAGAAGGTAATTCGCACATCATAATGAGTTTAAGGCCATTTTTGCCGCTTTCAATACCGTTGGCTTTTAGTAACTCAGTCACTTGTCTGGCTTCATCTAATGTTCTAACAAATGGAATCATCACCCAAACATTGGTGAGTCCCATCTCATCGCGGACAAATTTAAGGGCTTCGCATTCCATATCAAAACAGTCTCGGAATGAGTCAGAGATATAACGAGAGGCACCTCTAAAGCCCAGCATTGGGTTTTCCTCTTCAGGTTCATATCGCTCGCCACCAATCAAATTGGCGTATTCGTTCGATTTGAAGTCGGACATCCGAACGATAACGGATTTCGGCGAAAAAGCCGCCGCAATGGTTGCCACACCTTCTACTAAGCGCTTGATATAGTAATCTCTTGGGCTGTCATAGCATGAAATGCGTTTGCTAATAACGTCTTTCAGGTTCGCCGGTAATTGATCAAATTCTAATAGTGCTTTTGGGTGAATGCCAATCATACGGTTGATGATGAATTCTAAACGCGCTAGACCAACCCCTTCGTGCGGTAGAGCAGCGAAATCAAAAGCACGATCTGGGTTGCCAACGTTCATCATAACCTTGACTGGAATTTCAGGCATGGAATCGAGGTTTACTGTGTCGATTTGGAAGTCGAGTAAGCCTTCATAAATAAATCCTGTATCGCCTTCGGCACATGAGACGGTCACGTCTTGGTTTTGGGTAATATGGTCTGTCGCATCTCCACATCCTACAACGGCAGGAATACCCAATTCACGGGCGATAATCGCCGCATGGCAGGTTCTTCCACCACGATTAGTGACGATGGCAGAGGCACGCTTCATGATCGGTTCCCAGTCGGGGTCTGTCATGTCGGTAACGAGTACATCGCCTTCTTGGACTTGATCCATTTGAGTAATACTGTTGATAACACGAGCGGGGCCAGAACCAATTTTATGACCAATACTTCGTCCTTCAATAAGTACGGCTGAAGTTTCGTTCAGTGTATACCGTTCAATTTCTTTACCTGCTCGGCTTTGCACTGTTTCAGGACGGGCTTGAACAATGTAAAGCTGTCCATCTAAGCCATCTTTAGCCCATTCAATATCCATGGGGCGCTGATAATGTTTTTCGATGGTGATGGCTATTTCTGACAGTTTTTCAACTTCGGCATCAGTTAAAGAGTAAACAAGGCGCGATTCAGGCTCAGTGTCGATGACTTTTACAGGATCGGGTGCTACGGGTTCGTCGTTATATACCATCTTGATCAGCTTGCTACCTAAATTACGGCGCAATACAGCAGGACGGCCAGCTTCTAGCGTTGGCTTGTGTACGTAGAATTCATCAGGGTTCACTGCGCCTTGCACAACCATTTCGCCAAGACCATAGCTTGATGTGATAAATACGGCATCGCGGAAGCCTGATTCGGTATCGAGTGTAAACATAACGCCCGAGGCACTGATGTCGCTACGGACCATACGTTGAATACCCGCAGAAAGCGCAACACCGCTGTGCTCAAAGCCTTGATGCACACGATACGAAATGGCTCGGTCATTAAATAATGAAGCAAAAACTTCTTTGATGGCGTGCATGACATTGTCGATACCATCGACGTTTAAGAAAGTTTCCTGTTGTCCCGCGAAAGAAGCATCTGGTAAGTCTTCAGCGGTCGCTGATGAACGGACGGCTACGGAAAATTCACTGTTCGCATCCGCTTGCATTTTGGCATAGGCTTCTTCGATAGCTTTTGTTAAAGGTGCTTGGAAAGGTGTCTCAATGACCCATTGGCGTATTTCTTTGCCAGCGGCTGCTAACGCATTGACATCATCTACATCTAGAGTATTTAGTTTTTCGTTAATTCTATCGTCGATGCCACTTTGAGAAAGAAAGTCTCTAAAAGCTGAAGCCGTTGTTGCGAAACCACCGGGAACATCCACGCCCACTGACGCCAGGTTGCTAATCATTTCACCTAAAGAAGCATTTTTGCCACCAACATGTTCTACGTCATCCATGCCTGTTGAGTCGAGCCAAACAATATATTCTTCCAACTTATGATCCTCTCTTTTTGATAGTCAGATTATGACAAGTCTTTTATGCCAGAGTCACTACCATTTAGTTTAAAATTCGAATTAATCCAACATTTTAACAAAAAAATTACTTTATTATTCAATGAAAAACAGAACAATTTTTTTTATATCCGATAGAACGGCCATTACTTCTGAAACATTAGGCAATAGTCTGTTGACTCAGTTTGAAGGTGTAGAACGTGAACGGCATGTGATTCCATTTACTGATACGGAATCGAGGGCAAAGGCAGTGAAAAAAAAGATCAACGATTCATATACTGTCAATGAAGGTCGTCCTATTGTTTTTAGTACCTTCACAGATGATAATCTACGTTCAATAGTTTCTGAAAGTGATTGTATTTTCTATGATTTGTTCAATGATTATATTGAAAGAATGGAGAGTGACCTGAGGCAAGAGTCGTCTCATGAGGCAGGTAAAAGTCATGGTTTGGTTGATAAGAGTTCCTATGAATCACGCATTAGGGCGGTTAATTATGCGCTGGTCAATGATGATGGTGCACGCCTTGATCATTACCAGCAAGCAGATGTTATCCTGGTTGGTGTGTCACGGACTGGTAAAACGCCAACCTCGCTTTATTTAGCGCTTCAATATGGGATTTTTACAGCCAATTTTCCGATTACAGATAGTGATCTGGATAATTGCAGCCTGCCCAGAGCTTTAAAGCCTTACAAAAAAAAACTATTTGGATTAACAATCGGAGCCGAGCAACTCAGCCGTATTCGAGAAGAGCGCCGACCCGGAAGCCCCTATGCCTCGTTACGTAATTGTCAACGCGAAGTGTCGCAAGTAGAGGAACTATTTCATTTGGAAAATATCCCCTTTTTGAATGTAACGTCTATCTCTATTGAAGAGATTGCGGCACAAATTCGACTGACACGTGAGTTGGATGTGCGGCAATTTTAAATTGCAGATAAGAGCGATAACTCTTATTATCCACGCCTTTTAATCGAGCGGAGAGTTTTTTTGTCGAGGAGTCATCATATTTTTCAACCAGGTCAGCGCTGGGTAAGTCATTCTGAAACAGATTTAGGTTTAGGCACGGTTGAGGAGATCGAGGGACGGCACGTGACCTTGTTTTATCCGGCAGTTGAGGAAACTCGAGTATACGCTGTGGATAATGCCCCTTTGAGCCGTGTGCTTTACAGCATTGGAGATAAAGTGAGCCATAACAAGGGTGTTGTGCTAACGATAGAGCAAATGCAAGAGCACAATAACTGCATGATCTATTTATGTTTAGATGAGCAGGGCGAGCGGGTTGTGTTGCATGAGGTGGATCTCGATAGCATAGGGGCGTTTAATAAACCACAAAGCCGTTTATTTACCGGACAAATTGATAAGAATAAGTTGTTTGATCTTCGCCTTAAAACGCTTGATTTTCAAAGAAAGCTCGATCAATTCAAAGGTTTTGGCTTATCAGGGCCTCGAGTACAGCTGTTGCCGCATCAATTTTATATTGCCAAAAAAGTCACCGAGCGCCATGCTGCGCGGGTTTTATTAGCCGATGAAGTTGGCCTCGGTAAAACGATTGAGGCCGGGTTGATCCTTCATCAGCAATTATTGACGGGAGCTATTGATCGGGTTCTCATCGTTGTTCCCGATGCCTTGATTCACCAATGGCTAGTTGAGTTATTGCGTCGATTTAATTTGTCATTCACCATTTTGGATCACGAACGTTGTGATGCAATTAAAGAAGAAGGTGAGGTAAACCCATTTGAAACGGCACAATTAGTACTTTGTCAATTATCCTTTTTATCTGAAAACGCAAATTATCATGAGGCGGCGCTAAACGCTTCGTGGGATTTAATGATCGTTGATGAGGCGCATCATTTGTTTTGGAATGAGCATAATGTCAGCAATGAATATCGCTGTATTGAAGCATTAGCGAATCGAATACCGGGTTTATTGTTGTTGACGGCAACACCTGAGCAACTGGGTGTTACAAGCCATTTTGCACGTTTGCGTTTACTAGACCCTGACCGCTATTATGATTTGAATGTTTTTAAAGCCGAGCAATCGGGTTACCACAGCATAAATGAATTGATCAAGTCGTTATTACAGGCTGATTCTGTTGAAGCAATATTAGCTGATGAAACATTGACCGAACAACTGGTTGATCTGCTAGGTGAAAACACCGTATCAGCAAAAGGGGTAACTTTATCGTCGCTTATTGACGCGTTGCTTGATCGGCATGGTACGGGTCGAGTGCTGTTCAGAAACACACGTGACAATATAGAGGCATTTTCATACAGGCAGTTGCATACCTATTCGCTGCCACCTTTAAACGTTGGGCAGACATTAGAGTTAGATAACGATCTTGCATTGGCAAAGGCGTTATTGCCCGAGATATTGCTGGGCGAAGACTGGTTAAATAGAGATCCGCGTATCAAGTGGTTAATGGAATGGTTGGAAACGCATAAAAACGAAAAAGTTTTGCTGATTTGTGCTCAACAACAAACAGCTGAAGAGCTACACGACTATTTAAAAATGCGGACGGTCTATATTTCCGGCGTTTTTCATGAAGGCATGAGCCTTGTTGAGCGCGATAGGACCGCGGCTTACTTTTCGGATGAGCAAAATGGGGCTCAAATTTTAATCTGTTCGGAAATTGGCAGTGAAGGGCGAAATTTTCAATTTGCTCACCACTTGATTTTGTTTGATTTACCGTTAAATCCGGATTTATTAGAACAACGCATTGGCCGATTAGACCGTATTGGTCAAACAGACACAGTGCATCTCCATGTGCCGGGTATAGAAGGGTCCGGTCAACAGCGTTTAATGCAGTGGTACGATAAAGGATTAGATGCCTTTAGCCACGTTTGCTCAACGGGGCATCATGTGTATGCGGCAGTCAAGGCCGATTTAAAAGAAGCACTAATAGATCATTCGGCACAGGATGACTTTGATGCATTAATTGCTAAAACCAATGCCTTAATGCAACAGAGCATTAACGAGATGCACGCAGGGCGAGATTTAATGTTGGAGCTCAATTCTTGTAAAAAAGATGAAGCACAGGCGATTATTGATGAGATCAGTTTGTCATCGAGTCACCTAGAACTGTCGCATTACATGGAAAAAGTATTTGAATGTTATGGCATTGACCCGCAATATCACAGTGAAGACAGTATCGTTATTAAACCCAGTAGTCATATGCAAGGTGATGTTTTCCCTAATTTGAATGAAGAGGGCTTAACAGCGACTTACAATCGGAAGATTGCTTTGTCACGTGAAGATTTTCAATTTTTAACTTGGGAACATCCAATGGTCACCGGAGCCATGGAGCATATTCTTAACAGTGAACTGGGTAATTCAACTTTTTGCACGATGGCCTTGCCTCCTATCCCGGCAGGAACGGTCATACTCGAGGCAATTTTCACCACCCATTGCCCAGCACCTAAGCGACTACAACTGCAACGTTATTTGCCCAAAACGGTGAAGCGAATAGTTGTGGGCTCTAATGGACTGGATATGAGCGATATTTTGAAACCCGAACATATTGCGGCAAGATTAAGTTTTGTCAAAAAGGCCGTCGCCCTGAATATTATTGAACATGGTCAAGAAGCGATTAAAGCACTGATAACAAAAGCTGAGAGGTTGGTTGTTGAGCATCAAGAGGCTCTTGTTAAAAATAGTATTGACGAGATGCGTTTACATGAAACAGCCAATTTAGATCGTTTAGTGGCGCTATCAAAGGTGAACCCTAATATTCGTGAGATTGAAATCGAGCAGCAAAAAAATAAAATAGAGAGTTTAAGTGGGTACATAGAGCGTGCTTCATTTAAATTAGATGCGGTTCGAGTCATATTGACCACCGACGCATAGCATTTGATCCGCACAACTTTGTTAAATAGCGCAAAAAAATCGTGATAGGTTTTAGGGTTCTTATCCAACGGTTTAATATAAAAAGCGCCTACCCAAGGCGCCTTTATACATCGTTTGGGTAGTATGAAAAATAGATAAATTTACTAAAAATACTGAATAATCAGGGGGTTTCTTTTCGCAAAAAGACCCAGTCATTGTCTGTTGATTGCTCAGCACAAAACGCATAGCCAGCTGTATTAAATTGCTTAAGATCGTTAGGTGCTTCTATCCGATTTTTAATGATATAAGCGCTCATCATGCCACGCGCCTTTTTTGCATAAAAACTGATTATTTTGTACTGATTATTTTTCCAGTCTTTAAAAACGGGGGTGATAATTTGGCTATTTAATAAGGCAGGTCTAATCGACTTAAAGTATTCGTTAGAGGCCAAGTTAATCAGAACAGGGCTTTTTTGTTTAGCCAGCTCCTGGTTTAACGTGTTGGTGATGGTATCGCCCCAAAATTCGTAAAGGTTTTTACCGCGTTTATTGTTAAAACGGGTACCCATTTCCAGACGATAAGCTTGCATTAAATCCAAAGGTTTTAATAAGCCATAGAGTCCCGACAAAATTCGTAGGTGATCGTTAGCCCAAACTAAATCGTCTTCAGATAAGCTGCTGGCCGAGAGGCCTTCATAAACATCACCTTTAAAGGCAAGGATGGCTTGTTTGCTATTGTCCGGCGTGAAAGGAGCTTGCCATTTAATGAATCGATTACTATTTAATAGACCTAACTTATCACTGATGCCCATCAGTGATGAAATGTCTGATGGAGAAAGCTTTTTTAATTGGTCAATCAGTTCGCCAGAGTCAGCAAGAAAATCCGGTTGAGAATATTGTTGAGTAGTAGGGGTTGTTTCGTAGTCTAAGGTTTTCGCAGGAGAGATAACAAAAATCATTTTTACTCAAGGGCTTTAGGGTTTGATTTATATTGTACGGTGTTGATGAGAAGTTTTGTATAGCGAGTTGAGTGAAAATAAATGATTAATGGGTCACTTTAAGCACCGTAGTAGATTTCAGTGTAGCCATTGGTCTAACAAAGGCTGAAGATTTTCAGACTACTGTTATTTTGATGATAAAGGATGGTTGGGCAAGGTGTAAAATTGACTAGCCCAGAGGGACTCTTTATACTGCAATGCAATAAGTTGTTGTTTTTATTATTCTGGAGGTTTAAAAATGGGTAAGTCGGTAGCCTTAGTAACAGGCGGTTTAGGTGGTATTGGTACAGAAATTTCAAAAAAATTATCTGGGAATGGTTATACAGTTGTTGCGACAACCTTTGACAAAGCGGTAGAAAAGGCTGATGAGTGGGTCGCTGCTCAAAAGGAAGAAGGGTTTAGCTTTTTAGTTGAAGAAGCTGATGTGACCAGTTTTGATGATTGTGCTGCCATGGTTCAGCGTGTTGAAGAACATGTAGGGCCGATTGATGTATTAGTTAACTGTGCGGGTATTACCCGTGACGGTTTTTTAAAAAACATGGACGAGTCTAATTGGGATGCTGTGTTATCCACAAACTTGGATGGTGTCTTTAACATGACTAAAAATGTTCTGGAGCCTATGTTATCCAGAGGGTTTGGTCGTATTATCAATATTTCTTCAGTAAATGGTCAACGTGGACAGTTTGGCCAAACTAATTATTCTGCAGCTAAAGCGGGAATGCATGGTTTTACGATGGCTCTTGCACAAGAAGTTGCCCGTAAAGGGATTACAGTTAACTCTGTTAGCCCAGGTTATGTTGCGACTCAAATGGTGATGAAAATAGACGAAGGGATTCGTAACGAATTGATTTCCCAAATTCCAATGCAACGTTTGGGTAAACCGACAGAAATTGCTGATACCGTTGGCTTTTTGGCATCTGATCAGGCCAATTACATAACGGGGGCAAATATTCCTGTTAACGGTGGTTTGTTTACCAGTTTCTAATGAAGTTTTCAGTGAAATAGGAAGGTATGATAAAAAAGGCGGCCATTATGATCGCCTTTTTTATTGACAACCGGTTAAAGAGTGGTATGAATAGGTTTGGACTTTTATTATTAATTAATTTAAGGGGTGGTGAAAATGCAAAATGACCTAATTAAGCAATGGGCTCAGTTAAGTAAGAAAGCCAATGAATCGTTAAAGAAAATTAATACTTTAAATACTCAATCTATCAAGCAACTGACTAAATTACAGATGGATTTGGTGTCGAGTTGTTTGGAAGGCAGTATCAAGAAGGTCTCTTCAGTCAATAAAGTCTCATCAGTGGCTGAACTGATGAATTTGCAATCTGCTTTGTACAAGGAACTTTCTGAGAAAGTGTTGGAGAATGCTCAACATTCGGTTAAGGTTGCGATGGAGACCAAAAAAGCAATGGGTGAACTCATTAGCGAAGGTTTAGCAGACGCATCGGAGGCGAGTGTAAAGAAAGAGCCTGAAAAAGCCGCACCGAAACCGGTTGCTAAGAAAGCTGCACCGAAGCCGGTCGCTAAGAAAGCTGCACCGAAGCCGGTCGCTAAGAAAGCTGCACCGAAACCGGTTGCTAAGAAAGCCGCACCGAAGCCGGTCGCTAAGAAAGCTGCACCGAAGCCCGCGCAGACAAGTTTGCAGATGCCGAAACCATCAGGCCGTCCGGTGACAGAAGGTGATACTAAAAAGTAGCGGGTTGCTTTAAATAGGTTCTAGGCGCTCGAATAATGTTAATGACCAGTATGTAGGAAGAGAGTGGGATGAAAGCGACAATTGAAATTGATGCAACGCCTCAAGAAATGAGGCAGTTGTTTGGTTTGCCAGATGTGCAAAGTCTACAACAAGAGGCTTTAGAGAAAGTTCGAGAAAAAATAATGGCGGGCATAGAATCAAATGATCTATCTGAATTGATGAAACTGTATATGCCGATGCCTGATCAACTGTCAGTCATGGAAGGGTTTCAAAAAACGATGTGGGATGCGATGATGAAGGGTGTGACTTTACCAACAGAGGAAAATGAAAAATAGTCGTTCTAGCCTATAAAGTGGTGCAGTGATTTAATAAGTCCTTGTTGAGTTTTTAAACTGATAAATGCGCCGATATGCCCTCCGTTGAGAGCGTATTCACTGTAAAGAGAGGGTTTAATGTGTTGGCTCAGTGCACGCGTTGATTTGGGTGGAACAATATGGTCTTTTGTCGCGTATATATTAAGGACTGGGCAAGTGATAGCGGATAGTTTAACGGGTTGGCCGTCTATCTCTAGCTTGCCCTTATGTAAAGAATTTTGTTGATAAAAATTAACCCAAAACTCGTTTGCTGCGTAGCCGGCTAAATCGGGTGCATCGTTCAGCCACTTTTCCATGCGAAGAAAGGTATCCAAGTTTTCTTTTTTGTTTACCAAGTGATCAAATCGGCGGTATTTTTCACGGTTTAACTGAAAAGGTTTTAAAGTTTTAAAGAGTTGGTTGATCAGTTGACCGGGTATATTGTTGCAAGTAGTCAGTAAGTTGTGATGATCCAGGTCGGCCGCCCAGGTACTGAAAGGGCAGTTCTGTGCGTGAAAATCAATGGGCGTCACCAAAGTGATGAGTTTGCGTATTTCACCGGGGTGAAGAGCGGTGTAGCACAGTGAAAATACACCGCCTTGACAAATTCCTAACAGATCTATTTTTTTTCTTTTTGCATGTCGTTTAACGTGCTGCACACATCGGTGCAGATAGCCATTAATATAATCATTCAAACGGGTTAATTTATCGCTGCTGTCTGGGTAGCCCCAGTCAATTAAATAAACGGGATAACCGTGCTCTAACAAACGCTGTACTAAAGATCTTTTGGGTTCTAGATCAGTAATATAAGGTCGATTTACCAGTGCGTACGCGAGCAAAATGGGTGTTTTTTTCTGTTTAATACCCAATGGCTTGTAGTGAAATAATTGAAGCTTATTTTCTTTATAAATAAGTTTTTTTGGGCTGCTGCCGACCGCTGGAAGCGATTGCCTATCAGTATGACTTAACTGCTTTATGAGTGTTATAAAATCCTTTTGCCAGCTGTTATTGGTTTCTTGAGTTGTTGTTGGCATGAGTTGAAGATTTATTTTAATCGGCAGATAGTTTGTTGTAGTTCATCGATTTTGGCCTCGGTTTGCTCTTTATATTCCGCGAATTCAATTCTAAGTGTGTGCAGGCCTTTTTGCAGATCATTCATGGTTTGCTGAGAGGGTAGGCCTAGGCGATGTGCGAATGTATCGAAAAAGTTAAATTGAGCTGTCTTGAGTTGATGGGCTGATTTCATTAATTGTTGATGAGCCTCAATATAATCGGGCGTTTGGCTTATTTCGCTAAAAGCTGTTTCACCTGCCGTTAACCAAAATTGACACAATTGTTCGTCAGAAGGGTCGGTGCATTTGTTTTTTAACGCTTCAAACTGTTCAAGGGCTGATTTGCTCAAGGTTGCGTACAAGTGATTTATTTTTTGTAGAGCCGACTGTATATCGCGGATGTTTTCCTGGAGTTGCCCAGGTAAATCGCTCAAGGTCTTCAAAAAGGCTTGAAGAGAAGAGCTGTTCAAGTTTTCTAGGTCAGGGTTATGGGAAAAATAAAGGTGAAGCCAATCCAATTGACCATCGGATAAAGTATTGAACCCGAGTGTTTGAGGTAAATTCCAAAAGTCAGATAATCCGGGCTCCTCATTGTTTATTTTTTCTAGAAGTTGCTGATAAAAAAGCCCTTGGTTTTGGAAGTGCTGTATGACTTCTTTATATTCATCTGGCACGTTGCTGTTGATGAAATCTTGGAATTGAGTTGCGTACTCATTTTTTTCAGTGGTCATTTAAATAGCTTCTATCGGGTTCAATGACGATTCTATTTAAATAATTTGCATACGTACAGGCGATTTTTTTAGTCAGTTTGGAAAATTATTGAGTCTTTCGGCTGAATGCGTTCGAGAGACCAGGCGTGAATGCCCCATTCTAAAATATCGGTTGATTTTGCAGTCAATAATTTGGGAGGTGGGTTCAGGTTTAAATAGCGCAGGATGTTGATCAGTGTTTCGTTAATGGGGGTTAAAGAAATATCATGCGCATCGGTTTGCTTGCTTAATTTATGGCCCTTAGTGTCGCTAATGACTGGAATATGAGCATAACCAGGTTGTTTTAAGTGCAATAGCTGCTGAAGGTGAATCTGTTGGTAAGTGCTGGCTAACAAATCTGATCCTCTTAGCACATGGGTAATGCCTTGCTCGTTATCATCGATAACTACGGCGAGATGATACGAAACGACGTGATCTTTTCGAAAAATAACGAAGTCGCCGATTTCTTTTTTAAGTGCCAGCTGGGAAGGGCCTTGTACGTCGTCGTTTAAGAAAATGTATTTATTGGGCAGCTTAATTCTTAAAGCTGTTGGTTGGTCGTCTTTAGGGGGGTGTGCTAAACAAAAGCCATCATAAGGGTTTGGCTGGCCCTGTCGGCTCATTAAGTTTTTTCTAGAGCAGTGGCATGGATAAAGTAATTCGAGTCGTTGTAGTCTGCTTAAAGCGTTTTTATAAGCGTCTATACGATGACTTTGATAGAGAATATCTTCATCCCAAGTGAGGCCAAATTGAACGAGTGTATCAAGAATTTTGGAGGTATATTCCTGTTTGCAACGATAAGGGTCCAAGTCATCTATCCGAACGAGCCACTGACCTCCTTTAGAACGCGCATGTAAGTAACTGGCAACAGCAGTGTACAAAGAGCCAAAGTGTAAGGGGCCTGTAGGAGAGGGGGCAAATCGCCCCCGGTAGGCTGAATTGGTAACAACCAAGAGGCTGGAACGGCTAGATTTTTTGTTTTTCTCTTATTTCATCAAGCGATTTGCAGTCAATACATTGAGTTGCTGTTGGGCGAGCCTCAAGGCGTTTGATAGCGATTTCTATACCGCAAGTTTCGCAAAAACCATAATCACCAGAATTCAGCATAGCGATGGATTCATCAATTTTCTTAATTAATTTACGTTCGCGGTCGCGTGTTCTTAACTCAAGACTAAAGTCAGCTTCCTGGCTTGCTCTGTCGGTTGGGTCGGGAAAATTAGAAGCCTCGTCTTGCATATGGTGGACTGTTCGATCGACATCATCCATCAAGCCATTTTTCCATTGAAGGAGGATGGATCTGAAATGTTCGACTTGAGAAGGGCTCATATGCTCTTCACCTTTTTTAGCTTTGTACGGCTTAAATTCAAGGTGACTTGCGTCTAAGTTTTTGTTTTCGTTTGTAGCCATTATTTTGTTTGTTACCAACGGTTAAAAAAATTGAGCGCGAATAAATATCAGAAATTAAACAAAAGTGCAATGTTTTTGTCTATTTGACTGTTCGTACGCGGCTCGTTCTTGCTTTAAAATATAGACCTTATTATGGGTTTCTACAAAGGTTTTTTTAATGAAGGGTGGAAAAGTTTCTGAGCGGGCTGAAAATGTATTTCCTTTTTATGTTATGGATATTATGGCCAGAGCGCAAGCACTTGAAGAAGAGGGGCGAGATATTGTTCATATGGAAGTCGGTGAGCCAGATTTTGCGACACCGCCTCCCATTTTACAGGCTGGGAAACAGTTTTTAGAATTAGGTGATGTTCATTATACAAAAGCACAGGGCTTGCCAGCGTTACGTGAAAAAATTGCTGAATATTATCGCTGCGAATATCAGGTCAAGGTTTCTCCAGAACGTATTTTTATTACGCCAGGTGCTTCTGGGGCATTAACAGTTGCTTTAGCCGCCTTGGTTGATGAGGGCGATGAAGTATTGACCTGTGACCCTGGCTATCCTTGCAATAATAATATTGTTAATTTGTTTGGTGGGAAAGCAAGGCCTCTAGAAGTTAAGCCGGGCGATAATTTTCAAATGACCGGAGCAGTGATTTCACAGGCTTGGACGAATAAGACACGCGGGGTGATGTTTGCCTCCCCATCTAACCCAACTGGAACGATGGTGAGCTTTGCTCAATTAAGGGATATTATTAAGGCGGTTAACGAACATCAGGGTTTTTTAATTTCTGATGAAATTTATCATGGCCTTGTCTATGATCAGCGGGCTATTTCTGCTTTAGAAATGTCCGAAGACGTGTTTGTATTAAATAGTTTTTCCAAATTTTTTGGCATGACCGGCTGGCGTTTAGGTTGGTTAATTGTCCCGGAGTATGCTGTGTCAGCTGCTAATCGTCTGATGCAAAATTTATATATTTCAGCACCTACAACGTCGCAATATGCTGCTTTATCTGCTTTTGATGCAGAGACTTTGAAAATCTTATATCAACGGCGTGATGAATTTAAAAGTCGAAGAGATGTGTTGTATACGGGTTTAAAAGCGTTGGGCTTTGGGTTGTTTGAAAAGCCACAAGGGGCTTTTTATATTTATGCAGATTGCCGCGCATTCACGGATGATAGCTATGTATTTGCATTGGAATTATTAGAGCATGCTGGTGTGGCCACTACGCCAGGTAAAGACTTCGGTACAAGCCACCCCGAAAGATACCTGCGTTTTGCCTATACGACATCGATAGCGTGTATTAAAGAGGGCTTGGAACGAATTAAGAACTTTTTAGCAGCAAAAAAAGGTTCAGAATATTGATGTTGAATGGCTAAGGTTTGTTTGTTAATAATTTTTTTTCCCAATCTAGGGAGGTTTTTACGATCAGGTTTAAGTCATCGTATTGAGGTTTCCAACCCAGCGTTTGGCGAACTTTCTTTGCAATAGAGACAAGTTCAGCAGGGTCGCCGGCACGACGAGGCATCTCTTCTACCGTAATAGGTGAGCCGTTTTCTTTGTTAATCGCATCGATCACTTCTTTAACACTGTAACCGTGACCGTAACCGCAATTAAGTGTCGTGGACTCACCGTTGTTTTCAAGATAATCCAGGGCGTCAATATGTGCTGTAGCTAAATCGGAGACATGGATATAATCACGAATTCCGGTTCCATCCTTTGTTGGGTAATCAGTGCCAAATACCAATAATTTTTCTCGTTTTCCAGCGGCGACCTCAGCGGCTACTTTTATTAGTAAAGTAGCGTTTTGGGTTGATTGGCCAATTTGCCCATCGGGGTCAGAACCTGCAACATTAAAATAACGCAAAATAACGTGTTTTAAAGGGGTCGCTTTTGATAAATCACGGATCATTTGCTCGCTCATAAGTTTAGAGCTTCCGTAAGGGTTGATGGGCGCCTTAGGCGTCTCTTCAGAGGCAAAACCGGTTTCAAGTTCACCGTAAACGGCTGCGGTTGAGCTAAAAATAAAGTTTTTTACGCCGGCTTTTGAGCAGCATTCCAGTAAGTTCCGCGTGGAACACGTATTATTCTGATAATATTTTAGCGGGTTTTCAACTGATTCAGGAACAATGGTATGGGCTGCAAAGTGTAGAACTGAGTCGATGTTGTGTTCGTGTAGAATACGGTTAACAAGCTCGGTATCACCGGTATTTCCTTGAATAAATGTTCCGTACAACACGGCGCTTTTAAAGCCAGTTGATAAGTTATCTAAAGTAACAACGTTTTCACCACGTTCGCCAAGTAATTTAACAACATGGCTGCCTATGTAACCGGCGCCGCCTGTGACTAAAATTGATTTTTTTTTCATAAGGATTGGGTCAATAATTGGATGTTAACGTGTTGTCCTTTTTCAATGTTAGCGGCGTATTGCTCCAAAACAATGAGGCAGTTCGCCTTGGACATTGAGCTGATTATATGTGAACCTTGGTTGCCAGTCGGATGGACGACGAGTTCGCCGTTTATATTTTCAACAAAACCACGCTGGAACTCGGTACGACCAGGTTGTTTTTTTATGGTCTCCGCTGTCTTGGCTTGTAGTGTAATGGGTGCTTGGTTTTGTTGTAATCCTGCCCGTTTCTGCAAGGCGGGCTGGACGATTTGTTGAAAGGTGACCATAACCGATACCGGGTTACCGGGTAAGCCAAAAAAGGCTGTTTTGTTAATAGAACCGAAAACGAGTGGTTTGCCGGGTTTAATGGCTATTTTCCATAAATTAACGCGACCCATTTTTTCAAGAATATCAACGATAAAGTCAGCCTCACCAACAGATGCGCCGCCAGTGGTGATAATCACATCGCATGCATTAGAGGCAGATATTAGGGCCGATTCAATGGCGATAGGGTCGTCAGGTATAACACCTAAGTCAGTAGGCGTTATATTAGCTGCTTCGAGCAAGGCGTGTAGGGTGTGGCGATTGCTGTCGAAGATTTGCCCAGGTTTAATTTGACTGCCAATGGGAACGAGCTCATCTCCAGTAGAAAAGAAGCCTACGTTTAATTTTTTGAATACGGCAACGTCGGCAATGCCGCATGAAGCTAATAACCCAATATCAGCGGGTTTTAAACGCCTCCCTTTTGCAAATAAAAGTTGGCCTTTTTGTGTGTCATCACCCACTTGCCTGATATTTTCCCCTTCAACAGGCCATTGCGTTAGATGAATGGTTTCGTCAATTCGATGGACGTTTTCTTGCATAACCACGCAATCGCATTGGTCGGGAACATAAGCGCCCGTAAAAATGCGTATGCATTCGTTATTTGCGACTGGTTTTGTGAAGGGTTTTCCTGCCCATGATGTTCCAATAATGTTGAGTACTTCTGAATGTTTATCAATAGAACGCAAGGCATAGCCATCCATCGAAGAGTTTCTGAAATTAGGTACATCGATAGCCGCATGCACTGCCTTGTAGGTGATTCGATTGAGGGCGTGCTTTAAAGGGACGCGTTCATAAGCATTGATGGTAGGCAGTCCACTTAAAATTTGGCTTAAAGCCTGTTCGAGGGTCAGTAAATCACTTGTGGCGCAAGAATCATCCATTTTCTTTGCTTAAAAATTCGTTGTAAATAAAGTCGGCAACTTCCTCTGGTTTGTTTAAATCCAGGCAGGGGAGCGGAGTAGATAAGACTGTGTCACTGGCAATAGCAATTATTGAAGGGTCATGATGAGATAACAGGGGTGCCTTGAGTTCAGCGCGGTGCAGTTCAATTTTTGGAAAGGATTCATGCTTGAACCCCTCAACAATCATTAAATCTAAAGAGTCGGCTGGAAAGCAAGCTAATTGGTCTTCAAGTCTAGGCTCGTCACCCGGTAACTCGGTGATGATGGCTCGACGATATTTTGAAACCAGAAGAACCGGCGAGGCTCCCGCCTTTCTGAGTCGGTAACTGTCTTTGCCGGGTTGATCAGTTTCAAAATTATGATGGCTGTGCTTGATTAAGCCAACTTGTAATCCACGTTCTTTCAAAAGGGGGAGGAGAAGGCTGATCAGGGTGGTTTTTCCTGTACCGCTATTGGCACTAAACCCTAGAACGGGGAGTGACAAAGCGGCATTCATGACATTTCAACCGGGTATTGCATTAAAAATGTGAGGCGTTAATCCATAAGTGTACATAAATGCTAGCAGCATAACCTAAAGCAATAGCAGGCATCCACCTAAGGTGATAAGCAAAGGTATAAATACCACGAGCTTGCCCCATCAGAGCAACGCCGGCAGCGGAACCAATAGACAATAAACTCCCGCCAACACCTGCGGTTAAGGTGACAAGTAGCCATTGGCCGTGAGACATCTCAGGTTGCATGGTTAACACAGCAAACATGACAGGAATGTTATCAACTATTGCTGACAAGATGCCGACAATGACGTTTGCTGTTGTTGGGCCTAATTGACCATACATGGCTTCAGAAACGAGACCTAAATACCCGATAAATCCCAAGCCGCCTACCGCCATAATGACACCGTAGAAAAAGAACAGTGTGTCCCACTCGGCACGAGCAATGGCATTGAATACATTAAACCCCGTAGTGTTTTTATCATCAAAATCTAATGGATTTAGATTGTCAGTAAACAGATCTTTTTTCCCATTAGCCTTACTTCGTTGAAGGTAATAACCGAAAAGTTTTAAGTAAGCCAGACCCGTCATCATGCCTATAACAGGGGGTAAATGTAGGAAGTGATGGTAACAAACTGCGGTAGCAATAGTTAGTAAGAACAAAATGATAATAGCCGTGCCGCCCGGTTTCATGATCACCACATGGCCTTCAACTTTCTCGGGTGAGCCTGTCGGAATAAAAAAATGCATAATGGCCGCTGGGATAAGATAGTTAACGGCTGAAGGAATAAATAATACGAGAAATTCAGATAGGTCGACGAGCCCCTTTTGCCAGACCATTAAGGTTGTGATATCACCAAAGGGACTGAAGGCGCCTCCCGCATTTGCTCCAACAACAATTGCAACGCAAGATATGGCAACAAATTTAGGCTCTTTTTTAGCCACCGTTAAAGCGACGGTGCACATAATTAAAGCTGTCGTTAGATTGTCAGCAATGGGGGAGATAAAAAAGGCTAAAATACCTAGGAGCCAAAAGAGTGCTCTATAGCTAAAGCCTTTTTCAACCAACCAACCTTTTAAAGCGTCAAATACACTGCGTTCAATCATTGCGTTGATATAAGTCATCGCCACAAGTAGGAAGAAAAAGAGTTCAGTGAATTCAAGAAAGTTATGACGTAGCGCCTCTTCAGCAGCATGATCAAAACCATTACGTTGGTAAACAATAGCGATCATTACCCAAATAATTCCAGCAGCCATTAAAACGGGTTTTGATTTGCGTAAATGTAATTGTTCTTCAAAAATAACGAATGTATAGGCCAAAGCAAAAACCGCCAACGCTATATACCCTACTGTGCTATTCGTTAAGTCGAGCCGGGCATATTCAGGCGCGGTAGCGGAAAAGGCTAAGCCAGGCATGAAAAGTAAAAATAAGGCGTTGACTGGACAAGTTAAGAATTTCATTGGCAGTTATTTATCTTTGTAATGGTTGGTTAAGAAGGTCAGATGTAGAAGTAATCGACCATTATATATTAACTTGCTGCTTAGCAACATAATCAGTCGTGACATAATTTAGTCTTTAAGAAAAATAGCCTTAAATTATATGGATGAATAAAGATGAGCAGTTAATTCTTAACTGCTTGTTAAAAAATAATTTTTTGCAATTTAAATGTCACTTTACTCTATATTCTTAAGCCCATTTAAAATGATTTAAATCAATTTTTTCTATTGACCAAATGTATGTTAGAAGTTATCGTTAGGCCGTTATAAAAAATCTGAGGAGGCTACGTGGCTGTTACACAAGAAGGATTAAAAAATCCGCAAAAAATTGAAGGTTGGAAGTTAAACTTAAAGCCGATGTTTATGGGGTTGTTCATACTCATTGCAATTTTTGGTATTGCAAGGTGGTATCAACAATGGGCTGCTTGGGATTATGGTCTGGATGCTACCGACCCACTGTTTGATAAATATTGGATGACAGTTTTCTGGGGTGAATTAATTGTAGAGGTGATACTATTTTTTGTTTTCGTCACCTATTTTTGGGTAACCCGAGACAAAAAACTAAATGAATTAACACCGAGAAAAGAAATGAATCGAATGATCCATTGGGTCAGTATGCTCGCTGTTTACGCATTTGGTTTCTATTTCGCGGGTAGTTTCTATGCAGAGCAAGATGCGACATGGCATCAAACAGTTGTCCGAGACACCAGCTTTACGCCCAGTCATATCTTCCTGTTTTATATGGCTATGCCAGTTTTCATTATTATTGGTTTTAGTTTGTTTACTTATGCTATTACCCGGTTGCCCGTATTTGCTAAGCGTATCTCTCTCCCCTTGGTGTTGACTGTTTGTGGCCCGTTTATGTTGTTACCTACAGTGGGTTACAATGAATGGGGTCATGCATTCTGGTTAATGGAAGAGTATTTCACTGTGCCATTACACTGGGGCTTCGTATTTTTTGGTTGGTCTATCTTAGCGTTAGCTGGATTGCTAAACCAAATTATCAAACGCATGATAGTGATCATGCCCAAAGTAGTTAATGAGAAAGGTGAGTTAACCTCCTAGCTACATTCTTGTAGAGCTGGTATGTGTGTTGAAGCACATACCAGCTCTATCCTACGATATTAAAAAATATTTAGATTAAGTAGAGGATACTTAAAATGAGCTTAACTGCGCCTGAAAAAAAGCTGCTAAATGCAATAACGACGAAGGGTTCTTCAGCGGCTAAAATTGTTCGACAATTGGACCTGATTGTTGTTCTGATACTGTTTTTTGCCATTATTGCGGCATTTCATATACACATGATGTTAACCGTGGGTGATTGGGATTTCTGGGTAGATTGGAAAGATAGAAAAAACTGGGTCACATTAACACCCATGCTGTTAATTTTTATACCTGCTGCCTTGTCCTACCCCTTTATGCAAAAATTTGGTTTGCCTATTGCGGGGACTTTGTGTGCATTATGTTTGGTTATTGGGGAATGGGTCAGCCGAATTTTAGGCTTCCACCTATGGACATATTTCCCATATAGCATGATTTGGCCATCTATCGCTATACCGGGTTTAATGCTGATGGACTTAGTGCTGCTTCTCAGTAGAAATGCGATAGCGACATCAATTTTTGGTGGCAGTGCGGTGGCGTTAGCATTTGCTCCTGCAAATTGGCCCATTTTAGCGCCTTATCATTTACCTGTTGTGCATATCGACCAAGTGGTGAATGTGGCTGATCTTATTGGTTATACGTTTACACGTACGGCTACGCCAGAATATTTAAGAATTATTGAGCGGGGAACACTGCGGACATTTGGTGGTGAGTCGACAATTATTTCAACGTTCTTTTCCGCCTTTGTTTGTATGGTTTTATTCTTTATTTGGTGGAAAATAGGCGAATGGGTCACAAACCTTGGCACTGTGCCTAACCGTTTCAAAAATATGGTGGGGTACACAGATGAAGACGATGACAATGCTAAGGAGGCTGTATAGATGTTTAAGTTATCGAAAATGATCGAGAAACTGGTGTTATCGATGATGCTAGTAGTGATTACTGGCGTAGCGTTTGCTCATGGTGAAAGAAACCAAGAGCCGTTTTTAAGAATGAAGACGTTACATTGGTATGATGCAAAATGGTCCGTTGAAAACGGAAGCACGATCCAGGTGAATGAGGAGGTGACTCTAACCGGAAAAGTGCATTTTTTCTCTAGCTGGCCTGAAGTGATTAAGGGGCCAAGTACCATTTTTTTAGCAAACGCAACGCCCGGCCCTGTTTTTGTCAGAAAAGCCAGTTATTTAAATGAAGTACCTATGATTCAGTCTACGGGGGCAGAATTAGGGCATACTTATGAATATAAGGTTATTTTGAAAGCCCGAATACCAGGCAAACATCATGTTCATCCAATGATAAATGTTGAATCTGCTGGTGGGTTAGTGGGTCCAGGGATTTGGATTACTATTGATGGAGAGGCTGATGACTTTGTTTATTCTGTGACCACAAGAACAGGACAAGTGATCGATAACCTAGGCAGTTACGCTGTTCAAAACGTGGTGAATTGGCATCTGTTTTGGGCTGCTGTTGCCGTTTTTTGGTTATTTTGGTGGATCAGGCGTCCTCTCTTAGTTGTCAGGTTCTTGAAAGTTAAAGAAGGCAGTTGGAATGAGCTAATCACAAAAAATGATAAGTTCCTTGGAGCTTTCATGATTGTGTTCATTATTGGTGTACTCATATACGCAAATAGCATCGCAAAGGAAAAATACCCTAGAACCATCCCGCTGCAAGCTGGTAAAGTTGATTTAATGTCATTAGCAGCTCATAACGATGGTTTGGGCACAGTTAGAGCGAAACAAGGAAATAATGATGCTTCAGTTGGTGTGATTAGTAAAAAAGCAGAATATTTCTTACCGGGAAGAACGGTCACCGTAGAAGCTGAAATAACGAATAATTCTCGTTTGCCTATACAGCTTGGTGAGTTTACAGCGGCAAATATTCGTTTTATTAATCATGATGTTGATTATGCAATGAAGGGAGTAGATGAAGGTTACCCTGATGAATTGGTTGCTGATAAATCACTTGGAGTGTCCGACAACACACCGATCCAGCCAGGTGAAAGCCGCTTAATTAAAATTAATGCGACAGATGTGGCTTGGGAAACAGAACGATTAAGCAGTTTGATGAACGACCCTGAAAGCAGCTACGGTGCCTTGCTATTTTTCTTTGATAGTGAAGGAAATAGAATGATTTCAGAATTATCTGGGCAAATATTGCCTACATTCGTTGACTAGCTTAAATAAAATGAGAAACCCCTTTTTTACCTTTAAAAAAGGGGTTTTGTTTTTTATTTTCCTTTCTGCTTCAATAACAAGTTCGTATGTTCAAGCGCATGGTGGCGTTGAAATAGAGAAAGATTACTGCACCTTTCGGTTATCAGGCTATATGCTTCATTTTACAGCGTACCAACCTGACGTATTTGGTACCGACGAGTTGTGTAAATCACTTGCGGACACAGATGAAGCGGTTTTGGTGTTGGACTTTGTGGATGAAAAGCTTAGAAACATGCCGATTAAGGTAGATATTAAGAAAGAAGAACAGACAGGATTTATGACGGTTCAGTCTTTTCCAGAACAGTTATATCCAACCGGTACGATGTATATTCCCTTTTTAAAACCTTTGGAAGGGAAGTATAAAGTTCTTGTTAGTTTAGAAGCAGATGAAAGTATGCGGGTAGATAATCACCCAGTTGCTGCGGCGTTTAGTTTTGTTGTATCAGCTGATGAAGCATCCAATCGTGCGAATTTTTTTAAGAAAAATAGCGGTGCGATACTGATAGCGATCTTGATGATACTGGCTGGCTTAATCGCATTTAAATTTTATAAAAATAAAGCATGAACCCTTACTTTTATGGGGGTTAAAAATTATAAGGAGAAATAAAAGATAGAAACCTATTTGCTATTTCTCCGCTTTTTCTTTCGCTTTTCCTTCAAGGCGGCTTTTTCGGCCATTAATTTTTCTGTTCTAGCGATTTCTCTTTCAACTTGTTGAGGTGTTTCGAGCGTGATTTGGCCCAGTGAACCGCTTCTGAAATCATGAATAAAAATGGTCGATGCTTTTTTCAGGTCAACGCGCCCGCCACTGATTAAGGCGCCGCGCTTTTTGCCAATAGCTTCAAGTAGTGTGGTTTCATCCAAGGGTGGTTCTTCAAGATCGTACCTCTTCATTAGTAAATTTGGGTGCTCATTTAAATAATATTCTGCTGCATAGTAAGCAATATCATCGTATTCTATGGCGGTATCTTTTATTGCACCTGTCATGGCTAAACGGTATCCGCTGTCTTCATTGTCTACTTTTGGCCATAGCAAACCCGGGGTATCGAATAAAATTAGGTTATTGCCTAAGTCAATGCGCTGCTGTGTTTGTGTCACTGCGGGTTCATTGCCCGTTTTGGCAATCGTTCTATTAGCCAATGTATTGATCAGGGTTGATTTTCCAACATTGGGAATACCGGTAATGAGACAGGTGATGGGCGAAATTTTTGTCCCTTTGCTGGGTACTAGTTTCTTACATAATGAAAATATTTGTTCACTTTTATTTGGCTGATTTAAATTGAGAGCCAGTGTTTTTGTGTGCTTGTTTTTTTCTAAATAATTTTGCCAATCTTTTGTTATCTCGGGTTCGGCTAGGTCAGTTTTGTTAAGAATTTTTATACAGGGTTTATCACCACGTATGGTTGCTAACATGGGATTTTCACTGCTGTAGGGAATTCTTGCATCCAGAACTTCTATAAACATATCAACGTCAGGAAGTCTTTTTTTGATCTCCTTTTGGGCTTTATGCATGTGCCCTGGGTACCAGTTAATACTCATGATGGGTCGGTGTTCATTTGTTTAAGGGTGACCGCTTAATAGTGGGGCGGTACTTCATTACTATCAGATAACAAGTTTCTACCTTCTTCTGTAGCTTGTTGAGCATTCTTTATCAGTTGAGTCATTTGTTTTTTTAATGAATCAATTTGATCTTGCTGCTGACAAATAACGCGATCTAATTGTTGGATCGTGTCTTCTTGATAGGCTACTTTAATCTCAAGTTCTGTGATTCTTTTATCCATTTTTATTTTAAAGGTTTATTATTCTTTTTCTTTTTGGGTTTCTTAGTGTACGTTTTTTTCTTTCCTTTAACAGGTTTAGCCGATGTGGCGCTCTGTTTCGCTACATGGTCGCTGATTTCGATATTTAAAGGGTGGTTACGTACGCGCACTTTCTTAAGGCTTTGGAAGACGATTTTTGGCATGCCGATCGGTAGTTCAACATAGCTGTGTTCGTCGTTTAATTCAATATGACCAATATGTCTTGGCTCAACATCGGCCTCATTAGCAATAGCACCAACAATATCCCCTGGGGTGACATGATGCTTTTTCCCCACTTCAATTCGATAGTTGTCCATCGGTACCTTTACATTGCCTCGTTTGCTTTTAGGTAAATCGTCTTTGTTTGGGCGTAAAGATTGGCTTCTTCTTTCCGTTTTAGGTTGTTTACTAACCCGAGCGGAAGATTTTTTCGCTGCCTCTTCAAGGACTAACGGTTTTTCTTTTTGAGCTAAGTAAGCTAAAGCTCCTGCTAATTGAATGGGATCCACATCGTGTTCGTCGAGATAGGATTGAATCAGTTGATGGAAAAAGTCCAGTTTTTTATTAGCGACAACCTGAGTGATTGTGGCCTTAAAATCGTTTGCTCGCTTTTCATTGACTTGTTGACGGGTAGGTAACTCCATTGGGTTGATAGGTTGGCGTGTTGCTTTTTCAATAGCACGTAACAGGCGACGTTCGCGTGGCGCTACAAATAAAATAGCCTTGCCTGTTCTTCCTGCGCGGCCTGTTCGGCCAATACGGTGTACATAAGCTTCGGTATCATATGGAATGTCGTAATTGACCACATGACTGATTCGAGCGACATCAATACCACGTGCTGCAACATCGGTGGCGACCAGAATATCTATGTGTTTTTTCTTTAATTGCTCTATCGTTCGTTCACGTAAAGCTTGAGACATATCACCATTAATGGCAGAAGCCGAGTAACCGCGTGCTTCAAGCTTTTCGGCAAGCTCAACGGTTAGGGCTTTTGTACGAACAAACATGATGATACCATCGAAATCTTCTACTTCTAAAATACGTGTTAAGGCATCTAATTTATGCAGGCCACTCACCATCCAAAATGACTGTTCTATGCGTTCAACCGTCGATGTTTTTGAAACGATTTTAACGATTTTGGGTGCACTTAAATAGTTGTCGGCAACCCGTCGGATGGGGGCCGGCATGGTTGCGGAGAAAAGTGCTACCTGGCGTTGCGGGGGTGTTTGTTCCATTATCCACTCCACATCTTCAATAAAGCCCATTCTTAACATTTCATCGGCCTCATCCAACACGATGGTATCGAGGTCATCTAATTTCAATGTTTTTCGGCGTAAATGGTCCATCACACGACCCGGTGTGCCAACCACCACCTGTACACCACGACGGAGTTGCCTTAATTGCGCGTCCATGCCTTGACCACCATATATGGGTAATACGTGAAAGCCCTTCATAGCACTGGCATAAGTTTTGAAAGCTTCTGCTACCTGAATGGCCAATTCGCGTGTGGGTGTAAGCACTAAAACCTGTGGCTTGGCTTTTGTTATATCCAATTTAGAGAGAAGGGGAAGAGCAAACGCAGCTGTTTTACCAGTGCCAGTTTGTGCGGTGCCAATCAGGTCATGTCCCTCTAAAAGGTGCGGTATTGCTTCAGCTTGAATGGGTGAAGGTTGTTCGTAACCGATGCGTTTTAGAGCGTCCATTACAGGTTTAGACAACGCTAAGTCAGCGAAGCCTATGGAAGGTTGGGATGTCATGATAGGGCCTTAAATTGGGATGCTAGAGGTGTTGAGGAGTTTTACTCTATACGCTGTATCAGAGTTAATGGGGCATTATAAACTTTTACACTTAGAAATTGTAAATTAACCGATCGATTCAAGAGCTAAATTAGAAAATTGTCAATGAAACGTTTTTAGAATGATTAAAATAAACTGGAATCCGTTATGCTTTAGACGGGTCAACATGAGAACCTTGAATGTTTGTCAGCATAAATAAAGTTTCATTGCGTCGTTTGTTTTCTTATATGTTAATGGTCAGTTTTTTGGGGCTAATGGCGTGTGGTAGTCCACTGCCAAGAACTGAGGAGGTGACCAAGTCGCCTTGGAAGGGTTTCCAACAGGCGAAGTCAGCGTATGAAAAAGTTATTCTCAATCAAACAACGGTTGAGGAGTTGCGGCAATTGGGGTTTGATCCCTATTCGACGCCTAACGTAAAAATTTTGTCTTATTTAGATATTCTTCAGAAATTTATGCCGACGAATTCTATTAAGTTAGAACATTTGCCCTTGAGTGTTAGAAATTGTCTGGCTAAGAAAGAAGCTTGTATTGCGTATGAAGCGCACCCGGGGGTGATTAAAAGGAAACGTGTAGGCAGTGTGTTTAATGATTTGTTGGGTTTTAAGCGAAAAACGATTGAAACCGGTTGGCGATTTGATGCGCTGATTGTGTTAGATAACGGTGTGGCTGTTTATAAAATTTGGAGTGGCGTGCCGTTCATGGATTCTGAAAAATCACGTAAAAACCCGCTGGGTCCTTTGCAAGGGTCTGGTGGCTCTTTAGCAAGAGAGGCGCTTGGCCTTTAACTGTTGGTTTTAAATTTTTAGTTAAGTAAAAAAAGCCTTACTAAATTAAAGAGTAAGGCTTTTTTTGAAATTCAGGTTGAATTTACACGCTTGTCGTAATTTCTAACCCTCGTTCTTTAGCCATTGTCATTGCTGTATCGACAATCATATCTTCTTGTCCGGCAATCATTTTCTTGCGGCCTAGTTCCACTAAAATATCCCGCGCAGGAATGCCAAATCGTTCAGAAGCACGTTTTGCATGAAGTAAGAAAGTTGAATAAACACCGGCGTACCCTAAGGTTAACGATTCTCGGTCAACGCGAATGATATGGTCCATCATTGGGAGAATAATGTTTTCGGATAAGTCCATCAGTTTAAACAGGTCAACTCCGGTCTGGATGCCCATGCGCTCGCAAACAGCAGCAAATACTTCAAGAGGGGTGTTACCCGCACCCGCGCCTAAGCCAGCGGCAGAGCCGTCAATACGGCTTGCTCCTGCTTCAATCGCAGCAATGGAGTTTGCAATACCCATTCCAAGGTTATGATGCCCATGAAAGCCGATTTCGGTTTCAGGTTTTAACGTGTCACGAAGCGCAGAAATACACCGAGTCACATCCTGAGGCAGCATATAGCCGGCCGAATCGGTTAAATAAACTGTCTGTGCGCCGTATGATTCCATCAAAGCCGCCTGTTCTGCTAAGCCTTTGGCATCATTCAAGTGAGCCATCATTAAAAACCCCGTTGTATCCATGCCTAACTTTCGGGCATATGCAATGTGCTGCGGTGATGTATTGGCTTCTGTACAGTGGGTGGCCACATGAACACTACGTGCTCCAGCATCGTAGGCTGCTTGCAATTCTTTCATCGTTCCCATGCCAGGGATCAGAAGAACTGAGATGATAGCCTGTTTCATCAAGGGGGCCACAGCGGATATATACTCTTCATTGCTGGCCATTGAAAATCCGTGTTGAAGAGAATTGCCTCCCAAGCCAGCACCATGAGTTACTTGTATGTAGGGTACATTCGCGTCATCCAAGGCCGTGGCTACTTTTACCATTTCTTCTACAGAAATCTGTTCTCCTTTAGCATGCATGCCATCACGTAAACACATGTCGTGCAGAATAACCTTACGGCCATCCAATGAACTTAATTTTTCGCTAGTTGCTTCACTCATTACGCAGCCTCTGTAGGTTTTAGTGTTATTTTTCCCGATTGAATTTCTTCAGCAAACATTTCTGCCGTTCGGGTTGCTGCAGCCGTCATTACATCTAAATTACCGGCATATTTGGGTAAATAATCGCCCAGTCCTTCGACTTCCATAAAGACGGAAATCTTGTTTCCATCAAAAATGGGTCCATTGATGAGCTTATACCCCGGAACGTACTTTTTGACTTCGTCGATCATCGCCAGGATCGAGGCAACAATTTTTTTCTCGTCAGGCTTGTCATCGGTAATACAGTAAATTGTATTCCGCATGATAAGAGGGGGCTCAGCCGGGTTAATAATTGCGAGTGCTTTTCCTTTACGGGCGCCTCCCACTGACTCAATGGCGCCTGATGTTGTGTAAGTAAACTCATCCAGATTTTCACGCGTGCCAATCCCGACAGACTTTGAAGCAAGACTCGCTACAATTTCAGCATATTCAACCGATTGAATTTTAGAAACAGCGCTGATAATAGGAATAGTCGCCTGACCGGCACATGAAATCATATTCACATTCATTTCCAGCTTTTCAGTGTGTTCGCTCAGGTTAACAGGCGGGACACATAAAGGCCCAATGGCCGCCGGTGTTAAGTCGATCATTAAAACACCTAATTTATTTAGTTTACGGCTATTTTCTGCGTGGACATATGCGCTGGTCGCATCAAAGGCTATTTGAATGTTGTCTTCTTGGACATGAGGCAATAAACCATCTACCCCTTCGGAAGTAATTTTTAGCCCCATTTTTTTAGCGCGGAGCAGGCCTTCGGATTCAGGGTCGATCCCTACCATCCAGACAGGTTCCAGATAAGGGCTTCGTCGAATTTTATAGATAAGGTCTGTGCCAATATTGCCAGAACCAATCAATGCACACTTGATTTTTTCCATTGTATTCCTTTTGTCGTGCTGGAGAGTTATGAGATTTTTTTGACGTGTTTCTTTATTTTTAGAGGAAACAAAAATCATTAAGGGCTGATACTACTATGAGTGTTATCAAAAAACTAGGTTTTGATATGGTGCCGTGTGTTTTTTGACTATCGTTTTTTAAATAGAGGTTTTCCGTTTATTGTGATTTTTGGATGTTAATCCGCGATTGCCGTTAGGTCTGTGCCGCGCAGCGGAACGTAGTGAAGCGTAGCGGCGCAGACCTAACATGCTTGTTTGCGAGACCTCCATTAACGCGGCAGTTCCAAAAACATTGTGTGCCTCAGGCGCCAATTAATTGCTTAAGTTTGGCTATGAGCCATAAATACCCACTCGTCGCGGGTATGAAAATTTGCAAGTAATTATGCCTGGGCAGCGTGTAAACAATTCGAGCCCAAGGTTAAAGTATGCATGTTGTTTTTACTCAGCTATCTCTTATTGAGGCTGCGATTAAGTTCAAGGGTATTTTGCCAAGCTTAAGTTCCTTATCATTCCTTTGCTTCGCACCAAGCGTTTAGTGTATTAACCCAAGTAGGGTGATCATTAAGACACGGAATTAACTGTAACTTGTCTCCCCCAGCTTCCTTAAATACCTCATCTGCACGGATGGCTATTTCTTCGAGTGTTTCTAAACAGTCTGTGACAAAAGCGGGGCAAATCACCAGGACTTTTTTAATGCCTGATTGGGCCAGTTCGCGCAAGCGGTCTTCTGTATTAGGCGCTAACCATTTAGCGCGGCCAAGCCGAGATTGGAAACTAACAGAGTATTTTTCTGGCGCTATCTGCGCCTGTTCTACGAAACATTGCGTGGTGCGCATCACTTGGTGACGATAACAGGTTTTATGCGCTTCGCTTCGGCGTTGGCAACACTCTGCACTTTGCAGGCAATGTTGGCCCGTTGGGTCGCGTTTTGTAATATGCGATTCGGGTAAGCCGTGATAACTAAAAACGAGGTGATCGTAGGCTTGCTCTAAATAGGGTTGGGCGCTGTGTACTAAGGCATTAATATAGTCAGGTTGGTCATAAAACGGTGCAACAACGTTAAGCTTGATGTTTAGATCGTGTTCTTTAATAACCCGCTCGGCTTCTTCAATAGAGGTGGTGACGGTGCTATCGGCAAAATGCGGATACAGTGGGATATACAGGACTTCTTCTATACCGGCTTGTTGACTGAGCGCTAATAATTCCGTTTCAATACTGGGCTTACCATAGCGCATGGCCATTGCGACAGGCATTTCTAATTGAGGTTGCAATGCGTTTTTAAGCCGCTCTGATAAAACAATCAACGGCGAACCTTCATTCATCCAGACACTTTTATAGGCTTCAGCAGAAGCTTTTGGCCGTGTTGGCAATACAAACAGGCTAACAATCATTCGGCGCAATAACCACGGTAACTGAATAACGTGGGGGTCCATTAGAAATTGATTTAAATAGCGCCGGACTGAGGCTGTATCGGTATGGTCTGGTGATCCTAGGTTAGCCAATAATACTGCTTTGTTTGTCATGAAATCGTCCGCTGTTAGTGTTTGGTTTGTAAAATATCTGTTAACGCTGTTTGCAAATCAGAATAAGCAAAGTCAAAACCCATTGCTTGAGCTTTTTCGGGAATGGCTCGTTGCCCTGTTAATAATAAGCCGGACATTTCACCTAACACGCCTTTAAGTAACCAAGCAGGGATTGGAATAAACGCATAACGATGCAGGGTCTGCGCTAAGGCCTTGGTAAATTCATCGTTACGCACTGGGTTAGCAGAGCACGCATTAAATGGCCCTTGAGCCTGTTCGTTATTAGCAAGGAATGCCAGCAAGCGTACTATATCGTTAATATGCACCCAAGGCATGTACTGTTGACCAGAGCCGAGCTTTCCCCCAAGGCTTAATTTGAAGGGCAGCAGCATTTTATGTAAAAAGCCACCCGTTGGCGCTAACACTAAGCCGGTTCGTATGGTGCATACACGCACACCAAACTCTTTGGCGCGCAGTGCCTGTTGCTCCCATGCCTCGCATAACCAGTGGCTGTATTCATCCACAAAACCACTGTGCTCTGTTAACACCGTGTCTTTGCCATCGCCATACCATCCGATAGCTGAGCCGCTAATTAAACAGTCTGGTGCGTTTTTGCGCTGGGCGATCCAGTCAACAAGTTGTTGTGTTAGCTCAATTCGGGTTGCTTCCAGCAACGCCTTGCGTTTTTTAGTCCACGGCTTATCGGCAATCGGCTCACCCGCCAAATTGAAAACCCAATCAATCGGTGTGTTATCACTTATATCGCTTAACGACTGAATACCCTTAACAAGTTGGCCGCATTTAGCGGGCACTGTGTCGGGCTGCCGACTAAGTACGGTGATCTGATGCTGTTCGCTTAGCAATAATTTACACAAAGCCGAGCCAATTAAGCCTGTACCACCGGTTATAAGAACATGTTTCATAGAAATGACCTTTAATTGATGGCTTTATAATGGCATATATTTGTACAAAATAACATTCTTGTACAACTTTTTATAAGCTGTTATTCTTGCTTACCGTCTATTAAGGAATATTAACAATGAAAATAAAAATAGGCATTAGCAGTTGCTTGCTGGGTCATGAGGTGCGTTTTGATGGCGGTCATAAGCACTCTCATCTTTGTACCGATAGTCTCTCTCGCTATTTTGAGTTTGTGCCTGAATGCCCTGAAGTGGCCAGCGGCATGTCTATTCCTAGAAAACCCATTCGCCTTATTGGCGAGGTACAGGCGCCTAAGGTGGTGGCTGTTCACGATAACAGCTTAGATTACACCGACCAGCTGAAGACATACAGTGAACATAAAGCGCAACAGCTAGATGAATTATGCGGTTATGTGTTTATGCAAAAGTCACCCAGCTGCGGGGTGTTTCGGGTCAAAGTCTATCAAGAAGGTGGTTACCCTGCGGCTGAACCCGGTCGTGGAGTTTATGCCAATGCTGTTATGGAGGCTAAGCCATTATTGCCCGTTGAAGAATCTGGGCGCTTAGAAGATGCAGTGCTGAGGGAAAGCTTTATCACGCGGGTTTTTGCTTATCACAACTGGCAACAACTTAAGAAACAAGGGCTTAGTTATCAAGGTATTCTTGAATTTCACGCGAGTTATAAGTATTGCTTAATGGCGCGTACCCCCACGCATTATGTTGAGCTTGGTCGATTATTGGCCGATGCGGGCAAGCACGATATCAATGACTTGGCAGAGCGTTATTTTAGTTTGTTAATGGAAAATTTAAGTGTTCTTGCCACCCGTAAAACCCACACAAATGTGTTAATGCATTTGCAGGGGTATTTGAAAAAAGTGCTATCCGCCAAAGAGAAACAAGAGCTAGGTAAGCTTATTGAACAATACCGTACTCATCAAGTGCCGCTAATTGTGCCCATTACCTTGCTTAAACATCATTTTAACAACCACCCCGACCCCTACATTGAAAAGCAGGCTTATTTGCAACCTTATCCAGACGATTTGAGTTTACGTAATGCCATCTGAAAAAACTTTTACGATTGGCGATGTTAGCCAACAAACCGGGGTGGCCTCGGTCACCTTGCGCGCATGGGAGCGGCGTTATGGCTTAATTAAGCCACAAAGAACAGCGAAGGGTCATCGTGTGTATAACCAAGGTAATATTCAGGACATTCAACACATATTGTCGTGGCTAAACCGTGGTGTAGCGATTAGCAAAGTGGCCACTTTGCTTGCCAGTGGTAAATCATCTGCTGCAGCTGCACCGGTTGCTGAACAATGGTTGGTCGAGCAAAACAAATTGCTGGCGGGCATCACAGAGCTTAAACAGACCAGCCTAAATCAGCAACTTGACCGATTAAACAAATCGGTGCCGTTTATTACACTCTGTGAATACGTATACCACCCCTTGCAGGCAACATTAGCCCAACGCTGGCAGCAACAGCCGCTGGGCTACCAGCTGGAACAACAGCTATGGCAACAAAGTTGGCAACGGCAAACGCTAATAATGGCCTTGCGTACAGAAAAACAAAAACTACAAGGGCATTGCTACCTCGCAAGCCTAGACCTTAATGGGCCGTCATTGGGTTATTATTTGCTGCATAGCCTGCTTTTGCAAAGTGGTCTTCGTGTAACTGCCTTTAGTAAAGTTGAGGATTTAGCAGGTTTAACGCGCCTGCATAATAATGCTGAATGGCCATTGATCGTGTATGCAGAACAACGCATAGAACAAACAGCATTTAAGCCATTAGCTAACCTAAGCACGATGTGGAAAGATGGAATCCTCTGCTGTGGCTTGGCATCGGATATTCACCATGAGCAATTAACGAGCTTGGGTATCGATTTTGTTGGCGGCCATAGCAATGACGCTTGGCAATCCGCTGTGATGAAAACTTGGCTTGAGCAAACAAAACGCTAATGTTGGCATACCATGAATTAGTTTGGTTTCGTAATGATTTGCGCACCCTTGATAACCCCGCGCTTTACCACGCCTGCCAATCTAAGCAGCCGGTTATTGCAATATACATTGCCACACCAGAACAATGGCATCTGCATGATGATGCAGCGGTAAAATTAGACTTTTGGCGGCGCAATCTCGTTCAGCTTGAAAAAGACTTAGCGGCACTTAATATTAAATTGCACTTTTTTCACGTTGATAGCTACCAGCAAATTCCTGATTTAATCACCACTATTTGTCAGCAGTGGGCTATCAATCAAGTGCACGTTAATGCGGAGCTAGCCGTTAACGAATGCCAAAGAGATGCAAAGGTTATTGAACGATGCCAAGACAGTGGCGTGGCCTATCAAGAGCATCACGACCAGTTGCTGCTACCACCAGCAAGTATACGGACTAAAACCGGTACACCCTATAAAGTATTTACAGCGTTTTCAACTCAAGCTCGGCAGCGGCTTACGACCCCGCCTAGCCTCTACCCTGTACCTGACTCTTGCGAAAAAATAAGCGACAACGCAACGAAGAAATTGAGCGGGCAGTGTCAGCTTGCAGACATAGCCTGGCCAACGGTTTCAAAAAAAATACAAACCTTTTGGCCTGCCGGTCAACAGCAAGCCCTAACGCGACTGACTGAATTTTGTCAGCAGCCTATTCACGATTATAAAACTGACAGGGATGTCCCTTCTTTGGCCGGCACCAGTCGACTTTCCCCGTATCTAGCCAGCGGAATACTCTCCGTTGCACAGTGTTGGCACGCAACGTTGTATTGTGAAATGAGTGATGGTGTACATATTTGGCAAAACGAATTGCTGTGGCGTGAATTTTATAAACACACCTTGATTGATTTTCCACAAGTATCTCAACATAAGCCCTTGAAGCTGCAAACAGAGCAGATTGAATGGCGACATGATAAAGAGCAATTAGTAGCATGGCAGAACGGTAAAACAGGCATTCCTATTGTTGATGCAGCCATGCGGCAGCTATTAACAAGGGGATGGATGCATAACCGTTTGCGGATGATAGTCGCCATGTTTTTAACGAAACATTTACTGATAGACTGGCGATTAGGTGAGCGTTGGTTTATGCAACATTTAATTGATGGTGATCTGTCGGCAAACAATGGGGGCTGGCAATGGTGTGCCTCAACAGGCTCCGATTCGGTGCCTTACTTTAGAATTTTTAACCCGGTCACTCAATCACAACGGTTTGATCCAAAAGGTATTTTTATTCGCCATTACCTGCCTGAGCTGGCACATTTATCAGATAAAGACATTCATTTACCCAGGGCCAAGAATAGACCGGAGAACTACCCTGGTCCCATTGTTGATTTAAAACTGGGTCGTTTAAGGGCGCTGTCCGCTTTTAAAGGTGTATAGTCACTCTATGTTTAGAAAAAAAACCATAGCTTATTTTTTTTGTAGTGTTGTTTTCATCCTGTCCGGATGTGTTGGCATACCAGAGGGGATCAAACCGGTTGAAAATTTTCAGCTTGAACGGTATTTAGGAACATGGCATGAAATTGCGCGGCTAGACCATTCTTTTGAAAGAGGGCTTAGCAAAGTTACCGCAGACTATAGCTTAAGAGAGGACGGTGGTATTAACGTTGTTAACCGTGGGTTTTCAGCCGACAATAATGCTTGGCAAGAAGCCCAAGGTAAAGCTTATTTTGTGAATGAGGCCGATAAAGGGCATTTAAAAGTATCATTTTTTGGCCCCTTTTATGGTTCGTATATTGTTTTTGAGTTGGATACTGTAGGCTATCAATATGCCTTTGTATCGGGCCCAAACAAAGACTACTTATGGTTGTTAGCAAGAACGCCTACCGTTAAACCAGAGGTAATCAATAAGTTTATCTCAATGTCAAAATCTATTGGGTTTGACACTTCAGGGTTAATTTTCGTTAACCAGTAATTAGCGCTATAAATCTAAAGAGCACCTGACATGAGCCAGAATCTTGAATTATCTACCGAGCACCACGGCCCTTTAATTTCTATTTTGCATAAGACCATAAAAGCGGCTATTAAAATACGTGTTGTTTTGATGGTGCTGGTTATTTTTTGGGGCGTCGCGGATGTTTTTTATGTGATATATAACCAACTGTTAGCACCTCCTTTTTTATTGTTAAACCTATCGGATATTTTTAAGACCTTTGCGGCATTTTTAGCGGTTTTAATCGCCATTGAGATCTTCCAAAATATTGTTTTATACATCAGAACCGATGTTTTTCCGTTAAGACGAGTGATTACTGCCTTGATGGCGAGGGCAAGAAAAGTCATTATTATTGACTATCAGTTTGTTTCCACAAGGCTTATGTTTGCCCTCGCTGGGATTATTTTAGCGTCAGGCGATACTTATTATTTACTGGAAAAAAATAATGATGGGAGCATTAAATAATGAACGCATTATTACTGGTTGCGCATGGTAGTCGACGCAAACAATCGAATGATGAGGTGGCCCATCTAGCTGAAAAGCTTAAAAAGAACTGCGGTGAACAATACGATATTGTTAAGCCAGCATTTTTGGAGCTAAGCGATGTATTGATTCCTGAAGGAATTGAGCAGTGTATTGCAGAGGGTGCAACGTCAATTACCGTTTTACCTTACTTTCTTAATTCCGGACGACATGTGGTGGAAGATATACCTAATATTATTAATAGGTGTACGGCTCGTCACACAAACATCAATATTAGCCTTTTGCCTCACTTAGGTGCTTCAGATTTAATGGTCGACTTATTGATTTCAACCGCGGTTAACTCGACATTAGTGAGCGCTTAAGCGGCCAGCGATCTTTTTTTAATAAAAGTCACAAACAGCGTGGCCCAAAAAGCAGCACTTAACAAGGTAAATTCGACTGGCATTTGAATATTGACTGAGGACAATTTACTGGCAGCCCAATATGAAGCTGGGCCAAATAAACCGCCCAATAAAGCGGCCACCTTTAGCTTACCGCTTAACCAGCAGTAACACTGTTCAAATGTAATAGAAAAAAGCAGCCAAAGTAACACTAACCAAAGGGGCAGAGTCGGGCCATCAGCAGCAAACTGAATAAACTCAAGCTTGGCTAAACTCCAATCTGCCAGGCAACCGCTTATAAACATTAAAAGCTTCGGCAAGGCGTACGATAAATAATCTTTCTGTTTTGCCTTATACAGGTCGAGCAGCAAATAAAGCAAAATCAAAGCGATTGAGATTAAGTAAAGCAAACTGTCGTGGCATGAAACGAGGACCAGCCAACCAGTCTGAAATAATAAAACTGTTTGCCACAGGTTTATTGTTAGGTCTCCAGTGCTACTAACGACATTGGAACCCGCGCCATAGGTTTAACTAAATGCAACTGCGATACACTGATTACCTGTTCTTTAAAACCACCTTCGCAATAACTGAAATAATATGCCCACATTCTAATGAACTCATCACTAAAACCTTGTGCCTTTACCTCTTGAATATTATTTTTAAACGACTTGTGCCATTCATTTAACGTTCTTGCGTAATGCATACCGAAGTCATCCATATTGGTCATTCGCAAATCACTCGATTTAGTTAGGCTGTGGCTAATCGCGTTAATAGACGGTATACAACTACCAGGAAAAATATAGCGCTTTATAAAGTCGACATCTTTTTTTGCGCTATTAAATCGCTGGTCACTAATAGTAATGGCTTGAATAAGCATCTCACCATCGTCTTTTAAAAGCGCACTACATTTTGAAAAGAAGGTGTCAAAGTATTGATGACCTACCGCTTCGATCATTTCTATTGACACTAACTTATCATACTGCCCTGTCAGCTCACGATAGTCTTGTTTTAATAGCGTAATCTTGTTGTTTAAACCTGCATTGTCAATTTGTTGCTGTGCATAAGCGTACTGTTCTTCAGAAATTGTAGTTGTGGTGACATGGCAGCCATAGTGTTTAGCCGCGTACATCGCAAAACCACCCCAGCCTGTGCCAATTTCAATCACTTGATCTTCTGGCTTTAAATTTAAACGAGTACAAATCCTTTCTAATTTATTGGTCGAGGCCTGCTCCATTGTGTTATCTGGTTGGTAAAAAATACCCGACGAATACATCATTGTTGGATCCAGAAAGAGCTTAAAGAAATCATTACCGAGGTCATAGTGTGCAACGATATTACTTTTGCTTCCCTTATGCGTATTCTTGTTTAACCAGTGAAATGCTTTTTTAATGGGGCTTGTAAAGCTCGCCAAACCAGTCTCCATTGAGTCCATAACGGATTGGTTTAACGCAAACAGCTGAATAACCTTGGTTAGATCAGGTGTGCGCCAATCATCATTTATATAAGATTCGGCAGCCCCTATGCTACCGCCTAAAGCGATATACCAATAAAATTCATTATTTAAAATGTTTATTTCTACGACTAAATCACTGCGTTTATCACCCCTAAAATGGTGTATTTCCCCATTGTCGGTCAACGTTAGTTGCCCATACTGAAGTTGATTTAGCTGCTTTAATACAGCTTTTTTCAACACCTTGCTAAACAAAGTGCCTCTGCGATGAGAGGCTTTATTTTCTAAGTGTTGTGTGAGTTTTTTTACTGATGTTGATTTGCTCATACCATCCTCAAATTATCATTGTTAGGTTACTATCGAGTCTATTCATTACTTAGTGTTATGCGTTTTAGGGTGATCATAAAAGGGTGTTTTTCTTAACCATAACTTTAATGATTGCCAGTAAATACCAACTATTACTTGCCACGTCATCAAGGGGAACGTTACGAGAGCTGCGCATAAATTTAACGAATTAATTTCTTTGCGCTTTAATGACAAATTAACATCAAAACACGTCTCGTCATCCTGCGTGTTTTTCATATAAACAGCTAATTTTTCACTCGGCGTATTAAAACGCCAAAAATAGCGCATATCCATCGGCAAAAATGGCGATACATGAAATGTTTTTTCAAACTCACTTCTAACCACTTTAGAGGGGTTATTGCTTGCGTCGGACGGCCTATTATCTAAAACATAACAATGCCGTTCATTCCACGGCGTGTTATTAATTTGCGCGACTATAAAATCAAGCGTTTCACCATCTTCGTTAAAGCAATAATAAAAAGAAACTGGGTTAAAGCAATATCCAAAATAAGACAGGTGTGTCAGTAACCTAATGGGCCCTTTTGGAATAACGCCCAATTGTGCTTTAACTTCATTTTTAACCGCCGTTTTTATACAGCCGTTTTCATCCGCTAAATATTGTTGAGTCTGGAAGCTAGCGACATTGGGTTTATTTAAGGACCAAAGCCAAAAGCGATCAAACAGCGTCGGCAATTCATCAAGGTCTAGATACAGCATAAATATAGTGTATTGAAATTCGTTTTCTTTCGGCTTAAACCGTCGATGTCTCACTCGGCCTGTGAATAGTTTACTGTTCACCGAGCACATCTCTATTGAAGTCTTTAAGTGCTTGCAAGGCACTAACAACGCCATCTTCATGAAACCCATACCGCCAATAAGCACCACAATAATAGGTACGATTTTGGCCGCTTAATTCGCTGTGTTTTTGTTGTGCTTTTACACCGTCTACACTAAAAAATGGGTGCGTGTATTGAAGTACTTTAATGATTTTTTTGGGGTCAATTGCTGCGGTATTATTAAGCGTGACATTAAAGGTGTAATCACTTTTAAGTGACTGCAAAATATTCATATTGTAGGTCAATGCGACGCGCTCTTTTTTCTCTTTCAATAAGTGATAATTCCAAGCGCCCCAAGCTAATTTACGTTTTGGCAATAAACTTTCGTCATAATGTAAAACAACTTCATTATTGATGTAAGGAATAGCACCCAACACCTCGTTTTCTAATCGGGTTGGTTCTGCTAACGAACTTAATGCTTGGTCACTATGTGAGGCTATAAAAACGTAATCGAAACGCTCTTCTTCATAGCCGGTCGCTTTTACAAATACACCACTTTCCGTTCTGCGCACATTTTCAACCGATGCTGACAAGCGGATCTTGTCTTTATGTCCAGCGATAAGGGGTTTTAAATACTCCGAAGAGCCGCCCTTAATAACAAACCATTCGGGACGAACATCGACCGATAACATGCCATGGTTATGGAAAAACTGCACAAAGAAACGGGCTGGAAAGGCAAACATGCTATCGTGATCGGTTGACCAAATTGCAGCCCCCATTGGAATAATATAGTCATGTATAAACTCCTTACCGTATTGATTATTATATAAATAATCACCTAGCGATATTGAGTCTGTATCATCTGCTAACAGACTGAGACTTTCTTTATTAAAACGTAGTATTTGTTTTATCATCCGATAAAAACGGGGTCTAAATAGATTTCTACGTTGCGCGAATAGAGCATTCAGGTTAGTCCCATTATATTCAAGACCAGTACGCTGATTTTGAACGCTAAAACTCATCTTGCTTGATTGATAGGGCACGTCTAATTCTTTTAGTAACTTTATAAAATTAGGGTAGGTTTTTTTATTAAAGACGATAAAACCCGTATCAATAATTTGCTTTTCACCACCTAGCTCAACCGTGTGTGTATGCGTATGCCCACCGGCATAGTTTTCAGCTTCAAAAACGGTAATATCATGTTTTTTGTTTAAATGGTATGCGGCCAAATTACCAGCTATACCCGTACCGACAACAGCAATTTTCATCAGCTTGACTCCGGCACGGTTTTACTTAATATTTTTGCTGCCAAGCCTGCGGGTAGATACGATACAAATTTCAAGACACAGGTAAAGCGTTTAGGAAAATGAATTTCCGTTGTTTGTTTCATTAACTGTTTAATAATGGTATGTGCGGCTTCATCGGTGCTTACCCTAAGTGGCATATCGAAGGTGTTTTTATCGGTTAGTGGTGTTTTAACAAAGCCGGGGCAGATCCAACTGACCGCAATGTTTTTTGGAGCCAACTCTATTTTTAAGCCTTGAAATAAGTTTCTAATAGCCGCTTTACTCGCTGAATATGCTTGCCCTGAAGGCAGGCCTTGCCATCCAACGCTAGAACTCATGCCCACCAAATACGCATTTTCAGATTCTTTTAATAGCGGTAAGGCCGCTTCAATTCCTCTTATCATAGAGAAATAGTTGGCCTCTATCATTCGTTCAAACGGGGCCGCTGAGAAATGATAAGCATCAACATATTCAGCCGTCCCTGCATTAAAAATAACGCAGTCTAACCCTCCCGCTGATGCGTTAATGTCAGCCACGATATTTTTATTAACATCTGCAGATGTTAAATCGCCGGGCAAAATGGTTATTCTTTCCTTGCCGGAAAAATTTTCGCTTAATTTTTCGGTATTTCTCGCGCTGACAAATACATGTGCACCTTTTTCGTACAGTTTATCAGCCAAACACTGACCAATACCGCTGGAAGCACCTGTCACCCATACTTTTTTACCGTTAAAATCGTAGGCCATTAGAGTCTCCGTTTAATCAGGCTGATGATGTTACCAACCAGTGGTATTTGTTCGTAAAGCATCTGACCGACATCATAGTAATCTCGGTGATAGCTTATTTTCTCTTCTCCGTCGGTTTTTAAGTGTGTAATACCCGTTACAACATAGGGTTCCCCTCCGTTCATTTTTGAATGAGCCAAGGTCATATCCCAGGTTATGAAATGACTGTTTTTATCCGATGTAACTTCTTCGAAATCAAAAGAGATGGAGGAAACATTGTCATATAAACCTGCAAAATAAACCGTTAAATTATCGATCCCTTCAATTCTATGTAAGGGGTCGATAAAGGTAATATCTGCACTATAAAGGTCTGTTAATAACTCAAGATTATCTTTATTGAGCCGTTGGTAAATTTGAGTAAAGTCTTCAATTATCATCACTATTTCCTTTTAATTTCTTTTTGAACCTCAATCGGAATGGGTTTTAAATCCCACACTAAGCCGCACCAACTCATTACTTTTAGCAGATAGAACGTCATATCAAATTCCCACCATAGGAAGCCCTGACGGGCACTTCCCGGGTAAAAGTGATGGTTGTTATGCCAGCCTTCGCCGAGTGTAATAATTGCTAAAAGTGCGTTATTACGGCTGTCATCAGGCGTATCGAAACGTCGGCTACCGAAACAATGTGCCAATGAATTTATCGTGTAAGTGCCGTGATATAAGGCAACTGTTGATATAAAGAAGCCCCATATCACCATTTGTGCGCCTGTTGTTTCCAGCTGAGGGTAATAGATTTCCATCAGAAAGCCGGCGCAATACAGGGCAACTATTAGTACCAAAGGTGCCGTTATATCGAATCGATCAAGCCACCTAAGTTCTGGGAACTTATTAAAGTCTTTCACCTTATCAGTTTTTGTTTGCAGATTTTTGGGCGCTAAGAACCAAAGGCAATGACTCCAAATAAAGCCTTGTAATCGGGGTGAGTGGAGGTCACCTTCTTTATCGGAAGTCTGATGATGAACTCTATGATGTGACGCCCACCACAATGGGCCTCTTTGCGCTGAACTGGCGCCCATAAAAGCAAAAAAGAATTGTATAAAACGTGATGTTTTAAAAAGTTTGTGTGAAAAATATCGGTGGTAAAAACCAGTAATCGCAAACATTCTGGCTAAATAGAGGATGATTGCGCTCCACAAGGCGGTCCAGCTAAACCCGACCCAGACGACAGCGAAGACCATTAAATGCATAAAAACGAATGGGGTAACTTGCAGCCAACCCAATTTATTAGCGTCCTCTGTGGCCACTGGCGCTAAACTAGATTGGGTATCGAACCATGCAAGCATTGGTTTTAAGCGATTTAGCAAACGCATTTATAACATCCTCGCCGCAATACAGTTTGCTGGCGTACTTAAACTCTGTTGAAGGCTCTTTGTCTTTTGAATAACAATATCAATTCGACCCAAATTAACACCCCACTTAGTTATTTCTGTAGAACCCATAAGTGTCGAGTCATCAATTAGCGTTAACCAGTCATCCATTGCGACAATATATTCAGAGTTATCAATGATAATTCTCAGCTGATACGTTAAATGCAGGCTATCGCCAAATATTTCACCGTTTGCAATGCCGATGACATCACCGGCCTTGCCAGACCAACCTTTAGCCGTTTTCTCAAACACCCAGTTACGTTCTTGCTGTTCCCCATCGTCAAATAGAAAGACCTCTTCTAAGATAACTTGATTGCCAGCATGAGAGGCAATAATGTCTGCTGTAAATTTTCGAATGATTTGACCGTTTCTTGATTTCACTAAGCCTTTTGCACAGAGGTTTCCCTGAAAAAAAGATTCAAATTTAAAACCAGGTGTTTTATCGCGGTAACGCTCGGCATCTATGGCGCAACCATTGATTAAAAAAACACTAAAGATCAAACACAGTACTTTCATCGATACCTCAAATTTCTGGGACATATTTACTTGTACGTAGAAAATGGACCATTAGATTAAATTTATTTTTTTGATCCAAAAAAGCATATTTTTCGTAAAAATTAAATAGGGCAGTGTATCAAGGCTCTATTTTTCGATGTTTAAAACACTTAGAGTTTAAAAATATGAATGGGCAGGCGCAAAGACAAATAGACGAAAACTTAGTATATTGGTCAGCTAAGAAAGCGGTTCTGCAACCAGTTTATCACTCTATGAATAAGCCCTTAATCAGCGAGACGGAACAAGCAAAGCGGTGTAAACAAGATATGCAGGCTCTTGCTGCCAAACAAGACAAGAAGGCATACAAAAATTTGTATCTTTACTTTGCCCCTAAGGTGAACACATTCTTCAAACAACACGCTAGCACATGTGATGCTGATGAAATGACCCATGAAGTGTTCATACGTGTTTGGCAAAAAGCCAAAACATACCGGGCAGAAAGGGCGAACGTATCAACATGGATTTTTGCCATCGCCAGAAATTTAAAAATTGATGTGCTCAGGCAAAAAAGAATTACTGAAGTTAGCCTTGATGATTCACACTCTCAGCTTCAAATATCTGAAGATAACGTTCATAAAGAGCTTGTTAGCACCTCCGAAAAAATACAAGTAACCAATAACCTTAAGCATTTAAATGAAGAGCAAAAGCAGGTTATATTGAAAGTCTATTTCGAAGATAAAAGTCACCAATTGGCCGCTCAAGAGCTGGGTTTAACATTGGGTGTAATTAAATCTAGAATTAGAAGTTCATTGAAGGTTTTGCGCCACCATTTAGGGAGCCAAAATGAATAGTCATATTGATGCCGAACTATTACTAAATTATGTAGAGGGAGATCTGGAACCTGCTTTGAGCTTGGCTGTTGCTCTTCACCAAAAGCACTGCCCAACTTGTCGACAAAAAATTAAAGATTTAGAATCGCATTACGGTGAAAACCTAGAATTAGCTGAAAGTATTCATCATGATGACGGCGGCTTCGAACGTTTAATCAGGCACATAGCGACGGTTGACGCTGACAACACAATGTCTCAAGTATCGACAGGCCATGATATAGAAAATAGTGAGGGACTTGGTTTTCTTGAAGATTATGCCATTGCTGAAATCAACAGACCCTTATTAAAGCAATTATTAAATTTCAATCAGAATGATTTTGAATGGCAAAAACTATCATCAAAGATTTCAACCGTTGCGCTTGAATTATTCGATGCTAGTTATAAGGTTAATTTATTGCGTTTTTCAGCGAAGACGAAAATCCCCAAACACACTCATTTAGGTAAGGAGTATACGGTTGTAATTGAAGGGGACTTTAAAGATCACAAAGGGAACCATAAAGCTGGTGACTTTATTGCATTTGATGGTTCAGATGAACATAGCCCTGTCGTTGGTGACAAAGGTTGTGTATGTTTTGCTATAACAGATGCACCTTTAAAATTTACAGGTGTCCTAGGTCCACTTTTAAATCGGTACGCTAGTTATTAAGTAACGTATTAGAAATACTTTATTTTTAATAAACCGCTTACGACTATTAGATTTTATGAATAAAATATTCACCTTACTCTTGTTGCTACATACAGCTAATACAAATGCTAATAAATTGCATTTAGATGATCTAAACCTTGTCGGCCGTTCAAACTTCAGTGTTTGGTTTTGGGATATTTATGATATCGAGTTAAAAACGCCAAGCGGAACTTACGAAGAAGGGAAAAGGCCGCTCTCCTTAGAGCTAACCTATAAAAGAGCCATTTCTAATATTGAGCTTGTAGATGAAACGTTAACCCAATTGAAACGTTTCAATATTAGCGAAGAACAGAAAAAAAACTGGGCAAAGCAATTATTAGAAATATGGCCGAGTGTTAAACCCAGCGATACCATTACAGTTTACATTGATAATGAAAAAATAACGTACTTCTATTTTAATGGACAATTAATAGGAAAAATAAATGAAGTTGATTTTTCAGATACGTTTCCTTCAATCTGGCTCAGTCTAAATGGGCCATACCCTGCATTGACAAAAAAGTTAACAGGCTCAATTGATTAAAAATAAAATGAACACAAAGTTTAACCAACTGATTTAACCTTCGGGAGCATTAAGCTGCTGCTTTGATTAATACGACTCTAAAATCACTTCTTAATGATAAAGCCTAAGGGCATCCTTATGAAACTTGCGATTTTATCCAGCGGGCTAGGAATAACTATCTAGTATGGCGTGGTTTTACATGGTGTGTGTTAACCTTACTAGAACCAATCAATGCAAACTTGATTTTTCCCATTTTATTCTTTTTATCGTGTTGGAGAATCATGAATTTTTTTGACTTGCTTCTTTATGGAATCAGTTATGTGAGATAGGGCGATGCCCTAATGAACTGGTTGAGCTCAATGTGTCCCTGCCAATGTACTCTAAAAATTAAACAATTCTAATGGGCTTTTATGGTGCAAATTAGAGTGAGAAATATACAAAACCCTTCATTGAGAAGGGTTTTTTGGTCGTTGTTAGACCGGTAATTGGTGGTGGGAAGGGACGCGGGTTCAGTTCCCTAACTCGCAACCGAACAAGTCCATTAAATACCTATGATTAGCTATCGATATTTATGCCCCTAACCAGCCCTAATTAGCTTGATTTGATCCGTAGTTTTGAGCGTTCATGGTGGTTGCCAAATAGTTCAACGCAGGCTTTTTTTATGACGGCAATACACATGAGAGTCGGCTTGTGTATCGCTGGGGGGAGACGACTTTAAAGAGGCTCGTAGATTACGAAGCCTGAGCAAAGTTGCATTATTCAGAGGTGTTCTCGCCACTTTTCCTAAGTGCTGTAAGGTACCTATAAAAATATCGAAAAGCCGATAATTTTTCTTGATTTCTGCCAAATTAGGCTTAAAATTGCCCCCTTTTTCGAAAGCCCCTAGAGGATTTATGTACTCCTAGCCCACGCGTTTTCCCACTGATGAGAAGACGCGCAAGCTTACAGCGACGTCTTGATGATGGCGCTGCCCCCTTTCCCATAAGGGTTGGCCGCCGCAAATAGACTCTATACAGTGAGGAATGCCTGATGGTAGATAAATCTCCATCTGGGTCACCATTGGTGGCCACTCCATATGACGCTTCCTGGTCAATTGCCAAAAGCCTTGAGCTTTATGGCGTACGCGACTGGGGAGAAGGCTATTTTGATATCTCGGCAGCCGGAGAGCTGGTCGCACAGTTGCCATTGGGTAAACAAGCCAGCCAGGTTGCTCTGCTCGATATTATTCAGGGTATGAAAGAACGCGGCATCGAAATGCCGAGTATTCTGCGTATCGAAAACCTGTTGGATGACCGCATTAAAGCCTTAAATGAAGCTTTTAAGCACGCGATCAACGAGTATTCATACCAAAATCACTACCGTGGTGTCTTCCCCATCAAGGTCAACCAGCAATGCCATGTCATAGAAGAGATTGCTGATTTTGGGGCCGGATACCATCACGGGTTTGAGGCAGGCAGTAAGGCCGAGCTGATTATCGCGCTGAGCAAGCTGAAAGATGATCAGAGCCTGATTATCTGTAATGGCTATAAGGATTCAGAATTTATTGAATTGGGCCTTTACGCCAAGGAAATGGGCCTGAAGTGTTTCTTTGTTTTGGAAACACCCTCAGAGCTGCCAATTATTCTTGAGTGTAGTCAACGGCTCGGCATAGAACCCTTGTTAGGCGTCCGTATTCGTCCCTTAGTGATTGTTGATGGCCACTGGAACGAAGACAGCGGTGACCGTTCCATTTTTGGTTTATCCACGGCTTCGCTAATCAAGGTGGTAGAGCAACTCAAGGAGAGCAATATGCTGCATTGCCTGCAGCTTTTGCACTGCCACTTGGGTTCGCAAATTCCCAATATCCGTAATATCCGCAGTGGTGTGCTGGAGGCCTGCCGTTTCTATAGTGGGCTGATGGAAGAGGGTGCCCCCATGGGCTTTCTTGATCTGGGAGGCGGGCTCGCTGTTGATTATGAAGGTGCGCGTACGAATAGCCATCACAGTATGAATTATCAACTTGATGAATACTGTGCCAATATCGTTGAAACCATCTGCGAATGCTTAGACCCTTTGGCTATTCCTCACCCGGTGATTATCTCAGAGTCGGGTCGTTCTACTGTTGCTTATTCTTCAATGCTGCTATTTAACGTATTGGATGTGCGCGATCATTGCCCGGCACCGTTACCCGATAGCCTGCCGGGCAGCAGTCATGAGCTGGTGCACAACCTATGGCAGGTGAATCAGGTGGTGGCTGCCGACAATTTTCAGGAGTGTTACAACGATGCCCTGTTTTATCGCGACGAGGTGCGTGAATTATTTCGGCGTGGGCAAGCCAGCTTAAGTGATCGGGCAATAGCCGATAACATCACCCTGGCAGTGCTGGAAAAAGTCGCTGTCGAACTCAAGCAAACAGACAAACATTATCCCGAGTTGAATAACTTGCCCGAAATGCTGGCGGATACGTATTACGGCAATTTTAGCCTGTTTCAGTCCCTGCCGGATATCTGGGCGATAGACCAGGTATTCCCGGTGATGCCGATTCACCGGCTGCAGGAAGAGCCTGATCGGGATGCCCTGATTGCCGATATCACCTGTGACTGCGATGGAAAGATTAATCACTTCTCCAATGCCAAGGGCATTAAGCGCACCACGCGCCTGCATACTGTGCACGAGGGTGAGGAATACTATCTCGGTGTCTTTTTAGTGGGAGGCTACCAGGAAACCCTGGGGGACTTGCACAACTTATTTGGTGATACCAACGTTGTCAGCGTGCATATCCATGCCGATGGCAGCTATGATTTCGTGCGTGAATTTCAGGGTGACAGTATCGCCGATGTCCTTTCCTATGTGGAATACGATACCAAAATCATGACCGAAGAATTTCGCCAGTTGGCAGAAAAAGCCGTTAAGCAGGGAAAAATTACCGCGGCAAAACGCAAGCAAATGATGAAGGCCTTTAAAGCTAGTCTTGATGGCTATACCTATTTTGAGAAAGAGGAACACTGATGAGCAACATTGCAAATAACAAAGTGATGATTATTGGTGCCGGCGGTGTCGGCAATGTGGTTACGCACAAATGCGCACAGCAGGCAGAGACGTTTGCTGAGATTATTCTGGCGAGCCGTACGGAAGAAAAATGCAAGGCCATCGCTGAGAGCGTCAAAAAGAATACGGGCGTTACTATTCGTACTGCGCAGGTCGATGCAGACAACGTACCTGAACTGACGGCTTTATTAAATAGCGAAAAGCCATTTTTGGTGATTAACGTCGCCTTGCCCTACCAGGATCTGACCATTATGGACGCCTGCCTGGCAGCGGGCGTTCACTACATGGACACCGCCAATTACGAGCCTTTGGATACCGCCAAATTTGAGTACAAATGGCAGTGGGCCTACCAGGACAAATTTAAAAATGCCGGTCTAACGGCTTTGTTGGGTAGCGGGTTTGATCCCGGCGCTACCAATGTGTTTACCGCTTATTTGGCCAAACACTATTTCGATGAAATTCATACGCTGGACATTATTGATGTGAACGGTGGTGATCACGGCTATCCCTTTGCCACCAATTTTAATCCCGAAATCAATATCCGCGAAGTGAGTGCTGAATGTCGGCACTGGGAAAATGGCGAGTTTGTCACCACGCCGCCGATGAGCAAAAAAGCCTCCTTTACCTGCCCCGACGGCGTAGGGACCTACAACATCTATCGCATGTATCACGAGGAGTTGGAGTCGCTGTCGCTGCATTACCCGAGCCTCAAAAGAGCGCAATTCTGGATGAGCTTTTCGGACAATTATCTGAAGCATCTGGAAGTATTGGAAAATGTCGGCATGACTGGCATTGAAGAAGTGGAGTATGAGGGTCAGAAAATTGTACCGATTCAATTCCTTGCCAAACTGCTGCCCGACCCGTCAACCCTTGGCCCAAGAACCAAAGGTAAGACCTGTATTGGTACGGTTGTGCAAGGTGTAAAAGCGGGCAAGCCGAAAATCATGTACTGCTACCAGATCTGTGATCACGAAAGCTGCTACAGCGAAGTGCAATCGCAGGCCATCTCCTATACCACGGGTGTGCCAGCGATGATTGGCGCAAAGTTGATGTTCGAACAGCAGTGGCTGGAACCGGGTGTGTTTAACATCGAACAGTTTGATCCCGACCCCTTTATGGAGGCGATGAACGCCTGTGGTTTACCCTGGAAAGTGATTGAGCTCGATGGCTTCGATCTTGAAGGGCAGACGGATTCATAATGCAGTTCACCGACTTTACCCGGTTGGATCTGCAGCGCCTGCCATCACCCTGTTTTGTGATTGATGAAGTGGCGGTTGAGCGCAATCTGAAGATATTGCAGAACGTAGAACAACGCAGCGGCGCCAAAGTCTTGCAGGCTCTCAAGGCATTCTCACTGTGGTCATTGGCACCGCTGACGCGACAGTATTTGTCGGGTACCTGTGCCAGTGGTTTGCATGAGGCCAAACTGGGTAAGGAGCACTATGGCGGCGAAGTGCATGTTTTTTCTGCCGCGTTTTCCGAGAAAGATTTATCTGAACTGTTAGGTTTTGCCGACCATATTGTTTTTAACAGCTGTTCCCAGCTACTGCACTTTGCAAGCCTATGTGAGCAGGCTAAACACTCGCGCCCTGAATTACAGTTTGGCCTGCGGGTTAATCCCGAACACTCGGAAGGAGATGTTCCGCTGTATGACCCCTGTGCCGAGGGTTCGCGACTGGGAGTTACTCGTAAGCAGTTGGATCGCTATTTAGCGCAAGACGATTTTCAACATGCCTTTGCACTGATATCCGGATTGCATTTCCATACGCTGTGCGAGCAGGATTTCTTACCGTTGAAACGAACCTTAACCGTGGTCGAAGAAAAGTTTTCAGATATTTTAGCTGATATGACGTGGGTGAATTTTGGCGGTGGTCACCATATTACCCGCTCAGATTATCAGATCGATGCCCTTGTCGATTGTGTTCAGCAGTTCAAACAGCGCTATCAGCTTGAGGTTTATTTAGAACCGGGGGAGGCGATAGCCATCGGCACTGGGGTATTGGTTACCGAAGTGTTGGATATCGGTTTTAATCAATTACCACAGGCGATTGTGGATACCTCTGCCACCTGCCATATGCCCGACACACTGGAAATGCCATACCGGGCCGATATTCTCGGTGAGGTTGAAGTGACAGATGAATCTCATACTTACCGCTTGGGCGGGTTGACTTGTCTGGCGGGTGACGTAATGGGTAATTACAGCTTTGCAAAACCGTTAGCGGTGGGCGACCGCATCGTCTTTGAAGATATGGCCCATTACACCATGGTTAAAACCACAACCTTTAACGGCACCCACTTACCAGCTATCGCGCTATGGAATTCAACTACTGATGAGCTGCGAATTGTGCGTGAGTTTGGTTACGACGACTTTAAAAACAGGTTGTCATAAGCGTGGTTTAAGGTACAGAAAGAGCATTATGATGAGTGACAAACAAAGCCAACAAACGATTTTTCTGGCTTCGGAAATTGAGCAGTGCCCGTTGGCAGAAGCGGCTTTCGCCGTGTTGCCAGTGCCTTATGAAAAGACCGTCTCCTACGGTTCGGGTACAGCAAGAGGGCCCGAAGCCATACTGGTTGCATCCGAACAGCTGGAAACCTGGGATGGGCACTCCAATCCATCCTCCCTGGGTATTCACACTTGCATGGCGGTCGATTGTTCAGGTCAGGCCGAGGATGTGATTGAGTCCATTGCTGTGGCAGTTAAGCAGATCCTTGACGCTGGCAGCATGCCGGTAGTATTAGGTGGCGAACACACGGTTACCTATGGTGTGATTAAAGCTTACCTTGACGCTGGCATAACAGACTTTGGTGTGGTGCAGATAGATGCCCACGCGGATTTGCGTAACGCCTATGAAGGAGATCCATTAAGCCACGCATCGGTGATGAAGCGCATCGTTGACGAAGGCATCCCCCTATACCAACTGGGCATCAGAGCCTACTGTGAAGAAGAGAAGGCTATCCGGGAAAGCAATCCGCACATCTATTACCAGGATGCCGATGAGCTAGTGCCCCAGGCAATCCAGAGTATTCAGCTACCCGATGCGTTTCCTGAAAAAGTCTTCTTTACGGTCGATATTGATGGCCTTGATCCCTCCGTTTTTCCCTCCACTGGCACACCGGTACCCGGCGGTTTGGGCTGGTACCAAACCTTGAATCTGTTTGAATCTGTCGCCAGGCATCGACAAATTATCGGTTTCGATATTATGGAGTTTTCGCCGCTCCAGAATCTTCACGCCTATGACTTTGCCGCAGCGTTACTCAGTTATAAAATGATGGGTATAGTACAGCGAACGTCAAATATGATGTCGTGAAGAGAGAGAAAGTTACCTTTTGAGAAGTCAGGTAATAGAAAGTGTTGCTCTTTGAAAACGCTTTACTATGACGTATGTATTTGACGTGGTTTGATCCTGTGCTGGAGTATGAGGCCAGCTGCTTGGAGGGAGTAGGTTTGAAGCTGTTTGAGGGCGAGTTAATAGGCAATTGTCCGCATCAGCCCTAATTTCTGGTCGTAAAGTTGGGGGGTAATCGTCGTTCTTTGGCATCCATTTCACCGCGACATACATTACGTCCTGTAAATAAAAAGCCCTAATGGCCGATGAGGGCTCATTAGGGCTATTTACAAGGTGGTGGTGAGAGAGGGCGCGGGTTCAAATTCCTGGAGGTCAGCCGGTAAATACACCTAAGCATTCCCGCTAATCAATCAGTGTTCCTACTCCTCACTAACCCTATGAAGCTTGATTTTTGTCGGAATAATGAGCGGTCATTTATGACACTTGGAAGGCAATGAGGAGAAAAAATGAACGGGGTATATACAAATCAACTTGCCATTCTTGTTTGAAAACGTAGTGGTCCCAAATCACTAAAACCTACTTTTGCCATGGCGCTAATGCCGTGATAGATTGAGTTAAGGTGCTGTTTGCGATGAGCTTTTAAACAGTTTGGCACGTATGATTCATTTATAATTTTTCAGGTTATTCATCAATGAAAGTAGCCATCATCGGAGCTGGCATCGCCGGTCTTACTGCAGCACGCGAGCTAGCTAAGCGCGGGATCAACGTTCAGGTATTTGAAAAGTCGCGGGGTGTCGGTGGGCGCCTGGCGAACAAGCGTCTCGAATGGGGGAATATTGATATTGGCGCTCAGTATTTTACGGCTCGAGATGCGCGTTTTCAACAACAAGTTGACCAGTGGCAACAGGAAGGCATAGTGGCTCGCTGGCAATTTAATCCGTATTCCCTAACAGCGTCTGGTCTCACCACTCTACCTGATTCGACCCCTCGGTATGTCGGTACTCCGAAGATGAATAGTTTGGCCCATGCACTGGCACGGGATATTGATGTGGAATTTAAGACTCGCATTGTGGCTTTGGAACGAACAAGGGATGGCTGGGTTCTGTGTACCGCAGATGGCCTTACTGTGCAAGAGCGTTATGATTGGGTTGTACTGAGTTTGCCTGCCGAGCAAAGCAAAGCCTTGCTTACGGGTACAGCGATCGAAAATCAAATTCCTGAATACGTTCACGAGCCTTGCTGGGCGCTGGCTCTGGCAACGCTGGGGGATGTTCCTGCAGAGATCCAAGGTGTTTTTGGCGACGAGGTTGTTTCCTGGTTATCCCGCTTATCCTCGCGTCCGCAACGACCTATTCAGAAAAAAGACTCACATCAAAAAGGCTCCGATACTTATGACAATCTGTGGATGTTGCATTTCTCCAGCGACTGGTCAACGATACATACAAAAGAATCTGAGGTTAATGTCACACAAGCCGGGTTTGAATGGTTGTCACGAGCATTGGAAAAGCATATCGACAAACCATTACAGGTCGTTCAAGATTTTAAGCATTACTGGCTTTATGCTCGGTTGAAAAATGGCAAAGCAATGTCATCAGTTATTGCTGATCGTTCAACGGGTATCGCCGTCATTGGCGCATGGTCAGCTGGTGGTCGAGTAGAGGGTGCTTACTTGTCCGCGCTTAACTTTGTTGATTATTTTTTTGAATAAAGATAATTAAGTTTTTTGACTAAATGCCTCATAAGAAACGTCATTTACCCACCAAAATTTGCCTGGTCTGCGAGAGAAGTTTTACTTGGAGGAAAAATGGCGCAAAGATTGGACAGCAGTAAAATATTGCTCTAAGCGCTGTATCTCACAACGAAACTTTAAGAAGTGATGCGATAAAGAATGAAATTAAATAAAAAATATCACACGCTGCGTTTAATATTGGGTGACCAATTGAATGTTCACCACAGCTGGTTTAATAGCCCCGATGACAATGTTATTTACCTTATTACTGAACTCAAACAAGAGACCGCTTACGTTAAGCATCATATCCAAAAGCTATGTGCTTTTTTTACAGCCATGGAGGTCTTTGCGAAAGAATTAGAGACGAAAGGCCACCACGTGTTACATCTCACCCTCGATGATACTGTCCAGTTCAAAACCCTAGACGAATTAATTGTATCGATCATTAGGCGCTTCTCTGCCAAAACGTTTGAATATCAGCGGCCCGATGAATACCGTCTGCTCCAGCAGTTAGAGAATTTAAAGATTCCAAATAATGTTAAAGGAGATGTTGTCGATAGCGAACATTTTCTAGTCTCTTTTGACGAAGTTTCGAATTATGTTAAAGCAATGCAGCACAACCGTATGGAAACTTTTTATCGAAAAATGCGTAAACGTTTCAACTTGTTAATGCATGGAGGTCAACCATTGGGAGGGAAATGGAATTACGATGGCGACAATAGGGAAAAAATAAAACCGAAGGATTTACAGGATATCCCTCAGCCGCTGCTATTTACCAATGATATTACTGATAAGCTGGAACGCACACATAAGCATAACATTCTCACATTGGGTCACTGCGATGATACCTTATTTTGGCCGGTATCTCGCGCGCAATCTTTGCAATTATTAAAACACTTTTGTGAGCATTGTTTGCCTTTGTTTGGACGCTTTCAGGATGCCATGACCTGCCAGCATTCCGAACAATGGACGCTGTATCACTCGCGTTTATCGTTTGCACTGAACAGTAAAATGCTCAGTCCTAGTGAAGTAATTAATTCAGCAATCGACGCTTACGAGCAATCCGATAGACTCATCACTTTGCCACAAATTGAAGGGTTTGTTCGACAAATATTGGGCTGGCGAGAATATGTGCGCTGTGTGTACTGGGTGAATATGCCCCATTACCGCGAGCGTAATCAACTCAATGCCCAGCGCAATCTGCCTCAGTTTTTTTGGGATGGCAATACCAAAATGAACTGTATGAAGCAGGCCATCGACCAGTCGCTGACCTATGCCTATGCTCACCATATTCAAAGGCTCATGATCACCGGAAATTTTTGTTTGCTGACGGGTGTTCACCCTGGTCAAGTGGACGATTGGTATCTCGGTATTTATATCGATGCTATCGAGTGGGTTGAAATGCCGAATACCCGAGGTATGAGTCAGTTCGCTGATGGCGGCTGGGTAGCGACCAAGCCGTACTCTGCCGGCGGAAACTATGTGAATAAAATGAGTGATTATTGCAAAAGTTGTCATTACAAGGTTAAAGAAAAATCATCGGAAGATGCTTGCCCTCTGAATAGCCTTTACTGGCATTTTATGAATCAGCACCGCGATAAATTGGTTAATAATCCCCGTATTGGTATGGTCTATCGCAGCTGGGATAAGCAAAGCGAAGAGAGCCAGCAAGCCACATTGGCGAGAGCAAATTGGTGTTTGAAAAATTTGGAAGCGCTTTGAGTGATTGGGTTGGAGTGAAGTATTTTGAGTGACGCTGAATGTAAACTGACGAAAGCGTAGTTAGACGATTTTGAAAAACAGGGCTTCTTAATTCTAAAAATTGGCTGGTGGATGAAACACTTGTGGCTATTCAACAGTTAGCCTAGCATCATTGTAACAACCCCAGTTAACCCTGGGAATTGGAAGAGGATCTGGGTTATCCAGTTTCTCCTTCATCAAATCTCTACCATTAACTTTTTTGAGCTTCAGCTTTTATGGCCTCCATGGACTCTCGAATAGATTCAGCTTCCTGCGTCAACTCAGCATAGCGGCGAATATTGCCGTTGCGCTGTGTCTCCATCGCCTCCTTTAATTTGGCCTGATACTGTTTATCGAGTTTCTTAACGGGATCAGGCTTTAGCCATCCAAACATAGTCATTCACCTTTAAAAATACTAAGAATTAAGATCCAAAAGTAGTTTGTTTTAAACACTGCATTCATTGCAATGGTAACGTTTCTTGAAGCGTTGATCTGCCCAGCGGTTGTAAATTGAATCGGCAAGAGAACGAATAGGCCAAATTCTCAGAATTTTAAATAAGATGCCGTAGTGTGTAAGCGACCAGGCATAGACATTGGCATCTAGGCCCACTAGCCATTCTCCATTCGCTTTCCGCAGATGCAGTCGCTTCAATAAATTATCTTTACTAGGTAGGCCTTCATCATTTATCTGGTGAATATCGACAAAGTTTATGCCGTCATTACTCAAGTGTTTCAGCACTGAAATTTCTTTGCTGCATAAAGGACAGCTGCCGTCATAGTAAAGAGAAGGATTCATAATCTAGCCTAAGTGCTCTTAAAGTGAAAATGTCTGAACATGAAAGTAACGAACATGATTAATTAACCTGAGGCCACAGGTTCCTTCGTAGTGTATGGATGAGCCTCAGCACCCTCATGACTTTGGGTAAAACGCGATAGATCGCAAGAAATATAGACGTGAGTAAAGCTATTTGTAAAAATTGTTTCGGCAACAATCGTTTCGGAAAAAAATTAAGCGATAAACGGTTTTTAGCAAGCATAGTTTTCTCCCTTATTTATCCGCTCATTATTCATCAAGTACGGCTCTTAACGCTTTTTCAATTAAATAGCGGGCCTGATTTGTATAGGAGTACACGCAAGCGTGAACCGCTGCCTGTTTCCAGTTTTCAGCCCCACAGGTTTGGCTGTACTCCTCGAAGGCGCTGAGGCGGCGAATTAAATCGGTCAAATGCGGTGGGCATTCGCAATTTAATTTAGTTGACAATGCTTCCGCATCGATCAGGGCTTGTTCGTCAAATTGTCGTGGCTGGCTATTTGGGAGTGAAATATCAAATGCTTTGCCGCTTTGGTCGAGGCTAGATAAATTCGCGGTTAACCTGAGTACTTTATTCACGGTCTCATCAATAAAGGATGGCTCAATATTACCCGGTAGTAGGATAATGCCTTGTTTCTCTAATACTTCGAGCACCTCCTGGTGAGAATACAAATACAAGACGACCACATGAATTTTTTGTTCACTGATTTTTTTGAATCGCTCGATATGCTTTTTGTTAAGGGCGCTTTGTTGCAGAATCAATAAATCTTTATCACCTAGCGCGCTGTCAACTAAGTCGGGATCAGATAGCCACTCTTCGCCTTCGATCTCTGAACAAGTGATAGCCAGCTTGGGGTAGCGCTTAATATGAGTTTTAAAATAACGACTCAAGCTGATGCCGACCACTTCAGTCTTTAGCGGATTACTTTTATTAACTATATCGTTACTATCATCACCGGTATCAAGCAGCAGGCTGGTGAGTGTCTTGGTCGGTAATTGGGCGATATCGCCAATGCGCATGCCCTTATCCATCAGCTTTTTGATCAGCCGCAGATGGTCAATGTCGGTTGCGGTATATTCTCGCTGTCCACCCGGGCTGCGTGTCGATGGGCCCAGCTGATAGCGACGTTCCCAGATTCTCAGGGTGTTGGCATTGATACCGGTCATCCGCTCCACCACTCCGATACTCATTCTCGCTTGTTCCACGTAATGATCCTCTTTCACATTCTTTCCCTTTCGTTATAAGCATTAATGTTAGTCCAGAGTGACTAACTATTGTATAGGTATAAATGCTGTTTTGCTACGAAATTTTACCGATATGTCGTATATTTAAATCAAATGTAGAGGTTAAGTAATGAAAATCTAAACATAAATAGCGGTTACAGCGGAGAGTTGAACATTCAACGAATGTACCGGTGCTCTCGAACTCGATGCCCGAAGCCTTTATTCAGACGCTGAGATAGTCGGTGCTGTGCAAATGCCATCTGCTAATTGTAACCACACTCGGGTGATTTGCTGGCTCATACATTGGATTACACGCGGGTTAGGCTGATGACGGCATTTGGCTTGCTTGAGCGTACCGAGGAACCAAATTTGGCGCTATTTGGCGCTCAAAGATAGCGAATGCTGGTACAGCGATTGCTCTACAAACACTAACGATTTTAAATTTTTTACTGAAACCATGCACTAAAGAATAAGTGCTGTAAAAACCACTGAGGACATTATCATGAGATCATTCATTGTTAGCTGCTGTAATCTTGTTATGGATAATCGTTTTAACCCGCTTCGTCACTTGAATATGGCATCCCAGCACTACTTTATGCAAGTACTCGCTTGGATGTGGAGTATGATATTTTCACTGTCCTTCCTTTCTATTTTTCAGTTCCATGTTATGTGGCTAGCGCATGTGCTTATTACTGGGGGTTTCTTTGCAACTATTTCAGTGTTTAAGCATGCGGAATCACGCTCTGCAACAAGAGCTCCGGTACAGAATCTTAGTCACGCTTCTAAGTGTGTATGGCAGATGGACCGAGAAGCCTAGAGAAAACCCTAACTAATAAAATCGAGGTTTATAATGAAATATTTTATAACGTTGACACTAACTATGATCGTTTCAATTTTGGCTCATGCACAGCCTGCTAAAGAAGCCAGTTGTCGGGTTTGTCATGGCGCTGGTGGTGCGGCACCCATAGCACCGAATTACCCGAAATTAAATGGGCAAAACAAGGCCTACCTCGTGAGCTCACTTAAAGCATATCGTGATGCACAACGTTCAGGTGGGCTGGCAGCGGTTATGATCGCTCAGGCTGCTCAGTTGAGTGATGCTGATATTGAAGCGCTTGCCGCTTACTATTCGTCTCAAAAGTAAGTCATCGCAATAATAATGCTTCACATCAGGAGCTTGTCGAATGGTTGGCGCTCCTTGATGTCGTCGCTCATTAACCACTCAAAATAAAAATCTCTGATAAGAAGTAGATAAGTATGCCAAATCAAAATATTGTGGTCATCGGTGCCTCGGGTGGATTGGGCTCTGCCTTTGTTAACTTTTTCGCCGACAATCCTGGCAATAGAATTCATGCCTTTGCTCGCTCAGAAATAGAAAGTCAGTTAACCAATGTGAGCGTCGGCCGAATCGATTTTGCGGATGAAGCATCCATCCAGCACGCTGCGGAGCAAAGCGCACAAGAGGGGCCATTGGACTGTGTGATTGTTGCCACGGGAATACTTCATGACACAAATTTAATGCCCGAAAAGTCACTGCGCGACTTAAGTGTCGAAAAGTTTCAACGTAATCTTCTCGCTAATACCATTGGTCCGGCGCTCATTGCCAAGCACTTTTTGCCTAGGCTTCAACGTAAGCAGCGGTCGATATTTGCTGCACTGTCAGCACGTGTTGGCAGCATTGGCGATAATCACTTGGGGGGGTGGTATGCCTATCGAGCCTCCAAAGCGGCACTGAACATGTTCATCAAGACCGCCAGTATCGAGGTGGCTCGGCGACAGCCAAAAGCCATTATCGTGGGACTACACCCCGGCACAGTGGATACAAATTTATCGCAACCCTTTCAGCAACGGGTTCCCAGTGAGAAACTATTTACCCCGGATTATTCAGTGAAAAAACTCAGCTCAGTGCTAGATGGGTTGTCTACAGAAGATAGCGGTAAAATATTTGCCTGGGATGGTAGTGAGATACCTTATTGAAGTTCGAAGAAAGTCATGCCTATTTTTATTCATCAGTGATGACAATGCGGGTGACCATAAAATTGGTGGAGACAGCCGTTGGTGGTTTCAACGCCTTAAACAATAGCCTAAGAGGGAAGTTGCGCGTTTATCGTGGTGACACACTAAAGATCCTTTGCTCCTTAGTGAAATAATATTCCAATTGTTCCGTGAGCTGGAGACTCATTGACAAATCGGTGAAGTAGCGGCGCAATCCCGATTAAAAAAACTTATCGATCAGGGACTGGGGGATTACAAAGAGGGGCGTAACTTTTCTTACTATTTATAATTCTGAATTATTGCTTAACCTAAAGGCTCTCATTCCACTTAGTCTGCCAATTCTCCCTTCTTAACTCCTTGATTAGTCCGTTAGTAAGAGACTGATTTTAAAGGGTTCTCTGTTCTCTGGTCATGGACTTGGGGCTTGTGGGAGGGGGAGAGGCGTAGAGAGTATTCGGCGATTTAGAGAATATTTGCCTTGAAAAGTACGAGATTAGAAATGGCGTAAAGTCCGTAAACCCATGCCACACAAGGCCTGTAGCGCGGGGCGCAGGCATAAAAAAGATGAACTGAGATCAGTTCATCTTCTTCAATTGGTGGAGGTGGCGGGAATTGAACCCGCGTCCGCAAGCACTCCGCCCTCGGCTCTACATGTTTATCCTATAACTTTTAGTTTAATCAGTGGCTACCCGATAGGCTAGGAAGACCAAAGACGATTCCGGTTAAGTTTTAGTATATCCGCCCCGAACAAGCTTCAATACGATCTTATGAGCTATGATGCCTGAATGACCCGTAGGTCTCTGGACGCATAAGCACGGCTCCAGTCAGACAGCAATCTACTGGTGTTTAGGCAGCGATTGCGTAGTTGTCGTCGTTTGCAACTATATTTTTTCAGATGTTTTACGAGATTCCTGAAAGCTCGACATGCACCTAAGGTTTTGCTACCCACGTCGAAGCCAGGTCACCCCCTTTGGTATGGGTTCGATACTATACAGGATGGAAAGTTCATTTTTATCATTAATCATCATTTTATTAAGTTAACAAGACATCGCGTTTAGGTGTGGCGAAAGAGGGTGATAAAAGTTTGTAGATTTATCGGGCATTTTTCATGATGCGTTGCTTCTCGCGCTCCCAGTCTTTATTTTTGGAAGAGGCGCGTTTATCGTGCATTTGTTTACCTTTTGCCGACCCTATTTCAAGCTTTACTCGGCCTTTAACCCAATACATTGAAAGCGGTACGATGGTGTAACCTTTACGTTCCACAAGGGCTGTTAGGTTGGTAAGTTCACGTCGGTTTAGCAGCAGTTTGCGTAAACGTGTTTGTACGGGGTCAATGTGTGTTGATGCGGATAAAAGAGGGGAGATGTGCGCGCCAGCTAGCCAAGCTTCTGCTTTTTTTATAACGACATAGCTGTCCTTAAGTTGTACGCGACCATCGCGAATGCTTTTAACTTCCCAGCCTTCTAAGACCAAACCGGCTTCAAAACGTTGTTCAATAAAATAATCGTGCGTTGCTTTTTTGTTGCTTGCAATCGAGTTGGGATGTGTTTTTTTCTTTTTACCTGGCATGGCGAATATTTTAAGCGAGCCGTTAAATTAGCGCCACAAAACTCCGTTATTAACTTGGTTAAATGCTGAAGTTGAGTTAATTTATCTCCATGATAAAAATTAAATTTGTTGTTTCATGAGAAAAGTATCGCAACACGGGCAATGGTCAACTCGGTTGGCTTTTATTTTGGCAGCGACAGGTTCCGCTGTTGGTTTGGGCAATATATGGAAGTTTCCCTATATTGCAGGCGACAACGGTGGTGGGGCGTTTGTACTGATTTATTTGCTGTGTATTTTGATGATAGGCCTACCCATTATGATGGCTGAGATCATGTTGGGTCGTAGAGGCAGGCAAAGCCCTATTAATACAATGAAGGAATTAGCTCAAGAGTCTGCGGTTAGCGCGTTCTGGTCTTGGTTAGGGT
>Ga0213864_10000008_pt1 | contig 102981 bp, 107 predicted proteins | sample PICome_5_FD_160078 | JGI IMG/M metagenome (GOLD analysis project Ga0213864, IMG submission 160078) | Coastal seawater microbial communities near Pivers Island, North Carolina, United States - PICO247 | ecosystem: Environmental > Aquatic > Marine > Coastal | place: USA: North Carolina... | reverse complement strand
TATCAAATGGGTTAACTACAGTTGAAGCAACATCATCAACAGCAATAAACGATAATACGGAACACCATATACTTTTTAATAAATCGGGTTCTCATTTAGAATTATGGATTGATGGTGTTAAAGAAACTACTGGTTCGCTACCAACTAATGTAAGTGGTAGTATAACGTTAAGAGGCATACACAATACATATGATATGGTATTGGGTAGTAAGTTCTTATCTGATGGTTATTATGAAGATACACTAACTACAACTGGGTCACTAAGCGGTTCGTTAGATGAAGTTCGTATATACAATAGGGCATTAGTTCAATCTGAAATCGAAGGATTGGCTAATAACGACTTCATTACGGGGTCAGCATATCAAACAGCGCAAGTTGGTGAAGTATTTTATAAGCATGGTATAATGGTGGTATCAGACCCACGACCATTGTATAGATACGTTTTCACAGGACAAACTGGTACTTGGGATTATGGTAGTGAAGTAGATAACGAAAACGATAACGAAAGTAATATATCTGAATATGGTTGGAGAGCGAAATATAAATCAACTAAAGAGTTGCACGAATTAAACGTTTTGTGTGAGGTTGGTGCAAATGAATTTAACGTATCTCAAAATCCAACATTAAAGAGAAACAACGATAGCGAAAGTTCAATACTCAAATCATTTGTAACGGGTTCTGATTTTAAAAACTACTTTACAACAATTGGATTGTATAATCGTAATGGTGATTTGATTGCTGTTGGCAAGTTAGCATCAGCAATTCAAAACAGAGATGATGTAGATATTACAGTAAACGTAAGATTGGATTTAGATGGTGCGTTTGGAGCGCCAGGCACTGGTTCATTAGAACCTGTTGAAGAGGAGATGTATTACTTCCAAACCAAAGAATAAGTTATGGCAAAAGGAAATTGGTCTCACATTCAAAAGATGAAGGGACATAAAAGTGGATTAGAAACCCGCATCGATGAACAACTTAAATCGAAGGGTATTGATGGTGAATACGAACAACACGAAGTATCATACACCATCCCAGCATCAACACATACATACAAACCAGATTTCAAATTACCAAATGGAATCTATATAGAATCTAAAGGATGGTTCTTACCAGAAGATAGAAAAAAACATCTACTGATTAAAGAACAAAATCCTGATATGGATTTACGATTTGTTCTACAATCCCCAAATGGGAAAATATACAAAGGTTCAAAAACAACATATGCACAGTGGTGTGAGAAGAATGGATTCAAATGGGCAAAGAAAGAAATACCCCAGGAATGGATTGATGAAAAACCAACTGTGAAATTTTTTGGATAATTCAAATTTTATTTGTATATTTACTCTAATATGGAAGAAAGACTACTCTTACTACTTGAATCCGTTTTAGGAAAAGCAAAGAAAACATCAGGAGATAACTATGCCTTCTATTCACCATTTGTGAATCACCACAAACCTAAATTGGAGATTAACATAAAATTGAACTCCTCAGGTGAAAACCCTTGGCATTGTTGGATATCCGATGAGAAGGGTAAAAGTATTCGTTCCCTTTTCAGAAAATTGAAAGTATCTCAACAAATATGGGATGAACACAATTCCATCTTTAGTAGAAAGTATAGATACACAACAGATTCAACTACCGAGGAATCTAAGGTAGTTCAATTACCTAAAGAATATATTCCACTTTGGAAGGCAACAACTTCGGTTATTAGAAAACACGCACTAAGTTATTTGGAACGTAGAGGTATCACTCCCGTAGAAATCATAAAATATCAGATAGGGTATTGTGAAGAGGGGGTGTATAAGAATAAAGTAATCATACCATCATATGATGAGAATGGTATGTTAAATTATTTTGTAGGTAGAAGTTTCTACGAAGGTGGGTTGAAGCATAAAAATCCAGATGTATCAAAAGATGTAGTTGGATTTGAAATGATGGTTAATTGGGATTTACCTATCACATTATGTGAAGGTGTATTTGATGCAATGGCAATTAGAATGAATGCCATTCCGTTGTTTGGTAAATCACCACAATCAGTACTACAAAAGAAAATTATCGAAAAGGGTGTAAAGAAAATGTACATCGCTTTAGATTCAGATGCATTTAAGAATGCATTAAAATTAGCAGAAACATTGATGAACGATGGGGTTGAAGTCCACATTGTTGAGATGGGAGATTCCGACCCATCCGAACTAGGGTTCGATAAAATCTATGAAAAAATTAATAATACCGAAGCATTAACATTACGGAAGTTAATGGAATATAAGTTGTTGGGGGTATGAGGAAATCCAAACTAATTAAATACAATGGTAACATTGAAAAGATTTACCATTTAGCCGATGTTCATATAAGAAATCTGAAACGGCATAAAGAGTATCGTGAAGTATTTTCCCATCTTTACGAGTACATTTCATCGACAATGAATGATAAATCAATCATCGTAGTTGCTGGTGATATTGTTCACGCAAAGACAGATATGACACCTGAGGTGATAGAAATGACACAAACTTTTTTGAAGAGTTTGGCAGATATGTTACCTACGATTGTGATACCAGGTAACCACGATGCTAACCTAAATAATCCATCGAGATTAGATGCACTATCTCCGATTGTGAACGCATTGAATCATCCTAATCTACATTATCTGAAAGATGATGGAGTTTGGAAAATGGGGGGAATTTCCTTTTCACACTCATCTGTTTTTAGTGAAACTAAGGGAATCATTCCTGCTGCTGAAGTTCACGGTGATTATAAGATTGCGCTATATCATGCTCCTGTTGATAAAGTAAAAACTGAGCATGGGTTTGAGATTGAAAACAAAAACGTATCTGTAGATTCATTCGATGGATATGATTTGGTGCTGTTGGGGGATATTCACGTTCCCAATCAATCTCTAAATAAAGAAGGTACAATTAAGTATTGTGGTTCTACAATTATGCAGAATCACTCTGAGGCAAAATATCCTGAGCATGGGTTGTTAGTATGGGATGTACAATCAAAACAATCAGAATTCGTTCCAATCCATAATGATTATGGGTATGTTACAATTGATGTGGATGGTGGGAAAATAGTCGGCAATCCAACGATTCCAAATAAACCTCGTATGCGAGTGCGAGTAAAAGATACATCACAATCTCAGCTTAAAAAGATTCTATCTGAGATTCGAGTTGGTAGAAAAGTACAAGAAGTATCTATCCAAAAAGTAATCACAGATAAAAAAGATTATAGTGGTGGTTCAAACATCATCTTACAAAACGTAAGAGACGTGGGTTTCCAAAACAAACTAATCGAAGATTTCTTATCAGAAAGGTATGTAGTGGGTGATGAACACTTAGAAGTAATTCGTAACATAAACAAAGATATCAATCAGAAGTTAGGTACATCTGTTGGTATGAAAAATGTTATATGGAAACCTAAGAGTTTTGAGTTCTCTAATATGTTTTCATATGGTACAAACAATGTTATTGATTTCACCAATATGAAAGGAGCATATGGTATCTTTGCTCCGAATGCTAGTGGTAAATCATCACTTTGGGATGCATTATCGTTTTGTATATTCGATAAGTGTTCCCGAACCAACAAAGCTGTTGATGTACTGAACTATTCAAAATCTACCTTTAATTGTAAGTTCAATTTTGAAATGAATGGGGTTGATTACTTTATCGAACGAGTTGGTAAAAAATCACCTAAGAGGGGAACTGTTAAGGTAGATGTTAACTTCTATAGAATTGCTGAAGATGGTTCTACTGAATCTCTAAATGGTGAAGAGCGTAGAGATACCAACTCAATCATCAGACAGTACGTTGGTTCATATGATGATTTCATTTTAACAGCAATGTCGAATCAATCCAATAGTAGTGGGTTCATTGAGAAATCACAAAAAGAAAGAAAAGAACTTCTTGCTCAGTTCTTAGATATGGATGTGTTTGAACAATTATATCAAGTAGCAAATGAGGAGATTAGAGAACTTAGTGCTTTGTTGAAAGATTACAAAAATCAAAACTTTACTGAAAAGTTGTCTGAAGCTGAGGAGAGTTTGATTGCGGGTAACGATGAGTTGAAAACAGTTCAAAAACTATTAGACCGTTATGTTGAGCAGCGAAGTGAAACTACCGATGAGATTGAATCACTGATATCTAAACTGATTGCTGTTGATACGCAAATTATAGATACTGATAAGCTAAAGAGTAGATTAGATGTACTGAATACAAACCTAAAAATCAAAGAATCCGAATGTGGTGATTATAATGAATCTTTAAGTGATGCTCGTTCTGAATTAGAATCTCTTACGAAGAAATTCAAAACATTTGATTTAATCTCCATAAAAGAAAAGAAGTTACAATATGATGTATATTCTCAAAGAATGGTTGATATCCAATCACAAATAGATGAGTTGGATAGGGAGATTGAACATAAGAAAAAACACTTAGATGGGATTGGTTCTCTTACATTTGATGATGGTTGTGAACATTGTGTAAAGAATAAGAATACACCATTTGCTAAGCAAGCACAATCATTAGAAAAAGAAATAAAAGAATCTTCACTTATACGATTAACACGTTCTGGTGAATATGATGAAGCATCAATTGGCAAGGCAAAGTATGATGTAACCAAAGTATTAACTGAGGTGGAGGAACTCCACACTATGATTAAAAGTAAAGAATCTCAGATTGATAGATTGGAGTGACAATCCAAATCATGTAATCTTGAATTGAACCAATTAAGAGAGGGTATCAAAAAAGTAGAATCAGATATTCAAAAATCTATCGAACAAAAAGAATCGGTAGAGCATAATATAAAGATACAAAAAGAAATTGATGATTCCAAAGAAAAGTTGAAAAAATTTGATGAGGTGATATCCGAAATAAACAATGATATAATCAACATCAATGGTAACATCAGAATAGCAGAAAACACAATTCAGACTGTAAACGATTCAATAGGTAAGTTGGAGAGTATGGAGCAGAAATACGAAGGTTATGAATACTACTTACAATGTGTAAAGAGAGATGGTATTCCATATGAACTGATTTCTGATATCTTACCAAAGTTAGAAGTTGAGATTAATAACATCCTACAACCAATCGTAGATTTTCAAATCCTATTGAACACCGATGGTAAGAACATCAATTCCTACATTGCATATGGTGATGAAGAGTTCTGGCCATTAGAATTGACAAGTGGGATGGAAAAGTTTATATCATCAGTAGCAATTAGAACTGCATTGGTAAATGTATCAAATCTACCACGTCCAAACTTTATTGCAATCGATGAGGGATTTGGTTCATTGGATAGTGATAACTTTAATTCATTATATTTATTATTCGATTATCTAAAGAATCAGTTTGATTTTATAGCAACCATATCACACATAGATAAGACGAGAGATATGGTAGACCAAATTATAGATATCAATAAGGTGGGTGGATTTTCATCAATCAGATATTTATAATCATACAATAGGAATGTATAGGAGAATGGATGTCCTTAGTTTATAAAAGTTCGGTACGTGAAAACATAACAGATTTACAAACGTACATCGTTGATACAACACCAACTTCAACGAAGTACTTTAGAGTTTCTGATGTACCACAGGTTTTACAAAAAGGTAAAAACCTACTTAGAATCACAGCCCACCCAACCAATTTGGTTCCGGGTTCTCAAGTCTATGTAGATGTTCGTGATTCAAATGGGAATCCGATATACTATGAAATTCCTGATTACTTAGAAGAAGATAAGAGTAGAGTAATATCGATTTGGATTTACCACGATAAAGGTGAAGATAATACACCAAATGGTGAAGCAATTATTACACTTGCTGGTACTGCCAATGTAGATGAAAATGGTAACGTACTGCCAGAACGACATCGTGGTAAGATAAATGTTAAGTGGCAGAGAGTTGTAACAGTAGATAGAAATCGTAGTAATACATCTGAGATTATTTTTAAATCAGATAATTTACCAAACGTTATCATATCACAGAGTGTAGAATCGTATCAGAATCAACCACAAAGTGATGGTGGGTTACTACAAACAACTCAGACAGGTAAGGCAAGTTATATAAAGAGTGGGTTCAGCCCAATTGTACAACTAACAGATGGTACTGAATTTAATAGTGAAATGGTGGGGGGTAGTATAATCCTAAACAATTATACAGAAGTAGCTCAACCACAAACATCTATTGAGAACCCACTAAGTTCTACATTCTATAGCTCATCAATAAGTGAGATACTAAATTCTACTTCTGCTAAAGTAACAACAGCATATACAACATCTTTTGAGAACAGAGAAGATTTAACACATACATACACAAACATCAGCGAAGCCGATTATGAAATTACATACTACCAATCGGGTTCGAATGTATCAACTGAGAACTTCAGAAACTTTGTTACTCTAACGTTCAATAACGTAGACCCTATAACTGGTGTTGTTGATAAGATAAAGATTCTACAGAAATCTGAAGGATTGCCGGGAGATTACGAATTACTTAATGAAGTGGCAGTACCATTTAGCTCATCATTAGAAGTTAAAGTACCTATACCAAGTAAGAACCTAAATGACCCTAAGATACTAAAACTACAATATCTTAATTCAGTTGGTTCTATATCAAGAACCGAAACCATTACCACTCCATTTGTATTTGAAGGTGATAATGTTTATATTGGTGGTAATCAAAATATGATTAGTGGTTCTATCTTTATATCAAACACATTGGGTACTGGTATTGAGATTGGTGGCGCTAGTAGTGGATTTATACGTTCGGTTGGTTACAATGGAATTACATCAGCATCCAATGGAGATGGGCCAGGTGGATTTGTAATTTACAGTGGTTCTGGTAATCTTGTATTCGGTGAAGATAGCTTAGATGGGGTTGGTGTAGAGTTTGTTGGTGATAACGATGATAGGCATTTTATTTTTACAACTGCAAATGGTGGGTTGCTAGATGTTAAAACTGATAAATTCTTTATTGGTACAACTAATACGCAATTTATAAGTGGTTCTGATGGAAATATTGAGATTAGTTCATCACTGTTCCATCTTGACCCTGCAAATGATTTATTGGTAATTGGTGCCGATGCTGTAATTAACGCAGATTTAACTGTAAACAATATTCGTACACCTGCTACCATTGGTGGCGCACAATCTACTGATTTAAACGCATCATCCTCTATCAAGTCTGATGGTTTTGCAAGATTTGTATCGGCATCTGTTGGTGGTTGGGATATTACAACTGCTTCGATTGAGGGTTCTAATCTTATAATGAAACCAGAGGGGATACTTCAAACCAAAGATTACATAAAGGATTCTAAGGGTTGGATTATTTCATCTGAGGATAACGGATTTGCAGAGTTTGAAAACATAAAAATCAGAGGTACATTATCAACCACTACATTTGAAAAAGAATCTGTAAATGCTGTGGGTGGCCAATTGTATGTTGCTAATTCAACAACATTGAGTGGTTCGTTTACACAAAGTGTATCATACGGACCTACTGCTGGTGTTACTTCATCAACAACACTACCCGCTCAACTATCCGATAATTTGGTTGATGCGTATCTTGATTATAATTCTGTACAATATGGAATATCATCAGTAGATTCTACTACAGAGTTTACTTTATCAAAAGGGTCTATTCAAGCAATAAATGATTCCGCCATCTTAGTACACAGTCAGAGTGATTCTGGAACTGCTACAATATCAGCGTATGGGGAGTCTTTAACAACTGTAGATACTGCACTTAGTGCTTCAATAAGAAATAATGTAAACCTTGCAAAATTAACAACAAAATTTGATTTTAGTGATTTTACCCAAATAGCAGGTAAACCATCGGTTCAGCAATTTATAGATGCAACGGGATTCACAGTATCTGCCAGTGGTTTAACGACAGGGGGTACTCCAGTTGGTAACGTTTTCAACGGAAACGCAACTGGTACTGGTACATTAGTAGATGAAGATACTATAGCGTTGGATAGTGGATATGCTTTGAGTAGTAAAGTAGATGCGGGTGGTGATTGGTTTATGTATTTTGATTCATCATCAAACGCTATCGAATATACATCAAGCAATTTATTAACAGTAGTTTCGGGATTTGTTGTACCTGATGATTTTACAGATGGTGAAATAACATTCAATGATGGTAGTGGTAATAAAACATACACAATTTTAGAAAAATTAAATGCACCTGAACGAATCAAAGTTGATACGGGTTCATATGCACCAAACACAAGTGGCTCCTCTGTAGTAGCTGTATCAGCATACTCTTCTTCTCAAAGTGATAGTATAACAATAAACGCATTTACATCAACAACCACAGATGTTATATACACAAATGTATCTCCATCGGCAAGTGGTTTAATGGTGGATAACGTAAGTGGATTTGCAAATGATGAAATTTTAACTCTAAAGAAAGTAACAAGTACTGGATTCTCAACTGAGTATGTTAAAATTTGGAGTTCAAGTAGATTTGATGAAAGTAGTGATACGGATTTATCAGGTGTAATCTATGTTACACGTTCGTATGGTAGTGCTGGTGGTGATTCTGGTTCGTTGGGAGATACACCGGGCGTTGCACAGTCATACGAAGCAGGTCAAGTTATTGTATCTACTGGTAAAGTTGGAAGTGGTTACATTAGAATTAACGCGAATCCAAATGATTCATCAACACCATATATTGATATTGTTGAGAGAACGGGAAGTGGGTTATACGATGTTGAGTTAAAAGCAAGACTCGGTGATTTAAGTGGTTTATCAGATACACCACTGGTGTTGAATAAATCAAATCCTGGATTTGGACTAGCTACTGATAATGTATATCTACAAGGTGGTATCTCAGCAACTTTTGGTGATATAGGTGGATTTGGAATTACACAAAACGCAATATCATCATCCAACAATAACTTAATATTAAGTTCAAGTGGTGAGATTACAGGTTCAAATGTATTGTTTACTGGTGGTAGAATCACAGGAAGTAATATCGATATCAATGTAGATAAATTCTTTGTGGGTAATCCAACTAGTCAATACGTTAGTGGTTCAAACGGAAACCTAGAAATAAGTTCTTCGGATTTCTATCTATCACCAGATGGTAGTGTTGTTATTGGTGGTAATGCTCAGATTGATGGTGATTTGATTACAGGTCAGATAGGTAGTTTACCTACAAACGAAAACCTAAGAATCTATTTAGATTTCGAAGAGGGTGATGGTACTATTTTATTTAACAAAGCTAACCCATCCGAAGATTTCGAAATATCAGGAAGTGGATATGAGCGGGTTTCTGGTAGTAATGGAATTGCTGTTGGTAATGGATTAACACTCGGCGGTTCAGCCGCAGTATCAGCATCAAGCGGAAATCACCACATTGATATTATTCATGACGGAGCCACATCAGATTACACACAATCAATTAATTTATGGATTAAACCAAATAGTTTAACAGATGGTACGCAGATAATATACGAACAGGGTGGTTCGACTTCTGGTCAAATGATATGGATGAACGATTCGCAATTATACTTTAGTGCATGGACTAATAACGCTGGTACGGTCTCCACAACGGGCTTCTACACCGATGCGTTATTGGCGACACTGACCGATACATCCCCAGTGTGTGTGGGTGTTAGTATGGATTACCAGAATATGACTACATCAAACCCACCAACATTTAAATTATATATAAATGGTGAATTAGATGAAACATCATCACCCCAGGCAGGGTATGCGTGGCAATTTGGTGATAATGAAATAGGAATCGGTGATGTACAGGGTACAAGTAGAATAAATATTACGGGAGCCAGTACGGGTACATCTATAAATGCCACATCCAACGCAGGAACATACGCATTTCATGGTTCAGTTGATGAGGTTAGAGTATATAAACAAATTTTAACAGATGCTGAATTCAAAGGATTGTATCTTAACCCAGCTGGTATCGCAGCAGGAACTAAGATAAGTGGTGATTCTATACAAACTGGTAAGATTACATCAAATAACTTTAGTACAACTAGTGGTTCTCAACTTGATTTAAATCAAGGTACTATAAAATTGGGTGGTTCATCAAATCCAGGATTTGAAGTAACATCCACAGGATTTGTGACCGCAACAAACTTTACAGAAAAAGTTATAACTGTCACTGCAGATAACTCGGGTTCTTATTTTGAAACCTACCCCACCCCGACACCCAACTTTACCCGACTAGTTTTAGATGGTAGCCTCGGCGGTAGTATTGCTATGAATATGGAAATATCGGTTGTACCACCACATCCGATTGGTGATGTAAAACTACCAAATCAGAGTGATGGTAGTATTCAAAGAGCTGATATAATTATAGATGTAGCTGGAGTTGAATTCGATGATGGTGAAATCGCAGCTGGAGCCGATGCATCAAAGACACTTTAATTTAATGATAAGGTACAAATATGGCAAGTATAACTTTAACTGATGGAAATACATACACTTTTGCTAAGGTTAATGGTAAGGCTACTATCTTAGATAGTAGTGATAGCGCACACGCTAAAAAAACGCTAAGAAAAGGATTGGAGGTGACCGGTTCTGTTAATATAGATGCCCCCAATGCATCCGATGGTATTAGGCTATATTCGGATGGGGATATAACTCATGCTATATACTCCGTTGGTGGAGATAATTCGGGATACATTCAAACGTACACCACCAATGGAGAGCTGATTAACAGACTTGATGATGATGGTTTGTTGGTAAGAACAAACTCAGATGTAACAGGTCAGATAAATATAGGAGATGGTACTACCTCTACGCAACCATGTATATTAAATTTAGGTGCTGGTAGAACTGGAGATGGATATGCTTATATTGATATGGTTGGTGATACTACTTATACGGATTTTGGATTAAGATTATTAAGAGGAAATTCAGGTCAAAACACAAACTCAGAATTGATACATAAAGGTCAAGGTGAATTGCAAATAAAAACGCCAGATGGGGGTGATGTTCACTTCTATGGTAATATTGCCGGACCTTTAGTTCAAATTAAAAATGATGGTAATAACACCAGTAGAGAGGGATTGGTAGTTCAAAGTGGAAACGATGGAAATACAGGAACCAATACCCATATCGAATTTAGAGATGGTGATAGTACTAATCTTGGTGAGATTACTTCTACGGGTGGTACTGTATCATATGGAAACTTTACTGGAGTACACAAAGCATTCATATTACAATCGGATAATCCAACAGCATCAATACACATTACATCCGATACCGATGATGGATTTTACCCAATCGGAACTATAATATGTCACGTAACCTCCAATCTAACCCACCCATCAGACCCATCTAAGTTATGTGTTCAACCACAACATTATGTAGTATCATCTTCTATTTATGAAGATGGTCGTGTATTTGGAGTCTACCTTGCATCGGATAGTATTTATAAAAATACAAACTTACATAGAATAGCATCTATAGGTGATGGTGTAATACTTGTTTGTTCTGAAAATGGTAATATAACAACTGGTGATTACATAACTACATCTTCTGGTTCAGGAGGGCATGGGTGTAAGCAAAATGATGATTTACTACACAACTATACTGTAGCAAAATCACTTGAAAGTGTAGATTGGTCTACAGAGCCAGAAAATACAAAATTGATTGCGTGTACATATCATTGTGGTTAAATAGGTTTAATTGGTAAATAGGATACTTATTATTATGGGAAAACTTATAAAAGAATGGGTTAAGGAAATCTTAACTGAGGATATCAAAAAAGAGGTGGTGGTTTACGCTGGCAGATTCCAACCATTTCATAAAGGGCATTATGGAAGTTACCAACAACTGGTAAAAAAGTTTGGTAAAGATAATGTGTATATTGGTACATCCAATAAAACAGATAACATCAAATCACCTTTCAAATTCAAAGAGAAAAAGATGATTATGACAAAGATGTTCGGAGTACCAGCCAACAAAATCATTGAGATTAAGAACCCATACGCTCCCAAAGAAATCCTAAATAAGTTTCCTGAAGATACCACTGCATTTGTAACTGTAGTTGGTGAGAAAGATAGATACAGATTAAAAGGTAAGTACTTCGAACCATATCATCCTGATAGAATCGAAAAAGGATACAAAGATGCTGGGTATGTTTATGTAACTACTGCGAGTGGTGGTGGTATGAGTGGTACTGAAGCGAGAAAACTTCTATCACAGGGAACTGAAGCAGAGAAGGTTGCTGGATTCAAAAAGGTTTATGATGGTAAGTTTGATTCTAAAATCTACAAACTGATTACAACCAGACTCACAAAGATATTTGGAAAGGTAGAAGAGTTTCTATCTACATTTGATATGGAAGAACTCATTAACGAAGCATCCGCTACACCAGCTAGTGGTAAGGGTGTTGTAGATGATGGGCCAGGATTCACATATGGTAATTCAAAAACATATAAGAAAATCGGTGATGATGCAGCTGAAGCATTGGGTTGGCAAGTTGTTGATTATATTTTAGGAAACGATGATGATTCAATCTACGCAGATGATGCAAGGGGTATAGATGATAAGTATCCAGTATCATACTTCCCATCTGGTATCGATGGGTTGGATGCACAATCTCAGAGATATATGGATTTGAGAGGTAACGCAGCATACAGAGCATGGGCTGATAAAATTAAAGGTGTTGCCACAATCGTAGGATATAAGTTGGTTGACTTCTTAGATGCTGAACAGGGTATTGAAGATACTAAAGATGCACCTGTAAAAGAACCTAAGTTTAACTTTACACAAGATGTAGAAACTGAACCTATGAGGGAGGGTTTGATTATGGAAGGTGGTGCATATGGACACATGTCGCACCCATTTGATACTGAGATGAATCTAACCTTTGGTGATTTGAAAACAATCATCAAACAAGCACTCAATGGTGAACTACAATACTCAAGAGAAAAAACAGATGGGCAAGCACTCGCAATTAGTTGGAGAGATGATAGAGGATTAATCGCAGCTCGTAACAAAGGACACCTTGCCAATAGAGGCGAGAAGGCATTGGATATAAGTGGAGTTGCATCTAAGTTTCAAGGTAGAGGTGGATTAACTGATGCATATAATTTCGCAATGAAAGATTTAACATCTGCCATCAAAGGGTTATCAAAAGCACAGCGTGATAAGATTTTCAAACAAGGTGCGTGTTTTATGAACCTTGAAGTGATATACCCAACATCAGTAAACGTAATCCCATACGGACAAGCATTATTGGTTTTCCACGGAACAATGGAGTATGATGAAAGTGGAGTTGCAATTGGTGAGAATCAACAAGCAGCTAGAATATTAGCCGGAATGATTAAGCAGGTAAATGCAGATGTGCAAGATAACTATACAATCCAAGGACCTCCTGTAACAGAATTACCAAAGAACAAAAACCTATCTGCTATGCAAGGTAAGTTTGAATCACAACTAAAAAAGATTCAGAGTGAATTCAAATTGAAGGATTCAGCGGGTGTAGCGGATTATCACCAAGCTTGGTGGGAACAGTGGGTTGATAAGAATTCACCATCAACATTGGATAACAAAGCAAAAATGGGATTGGTAAAACGTTGGGCATTCTTTGATAAATCATTCAGATTGGATAAGAAGAATCTAACAGACCCAAAAGTATTAGATTGGGCAAAGAAAATTGATAAGCAAGACCATTCTAAGATGGCTAAGAATAACCTTCGTAAGTTTGAAGATATTTTCTTAGGTGTGGGTGCAGAGGTACTTTCGTTTATGAGTTCGGTGATTACTGTAAACTCAGATAAAGCAGTTAGAGATATGAAGAAAAGATTAGACAAGACTGTGAAGGATGTATCTAAATCAGGTGATGCGGCTAAGATTGAAAAATTAAGAATGGAATTGGAAAGATTGGCAGCAGTAGGTGGTAAGGATAAGATTGTACCAAACGAAGGAATCGTATTTGTTTACAAAGGAAACACTTACAAACTAACTGGTACGTTCGCATCATTAAACCAAATTTTGGGATTAATGTACTTTTAAGATTTTTTCAATATTTATACTAAAATAAAGTTATGGCAAAGTTAAAGAATATCAAAGCAGTTCAAGAGATGTTGGGTGGAGAACACAAAACCCAAACCAAAAAGACTGTATCATTTGATAAAAAAGAAGTTGTAAGAAGAGAAGTTGGTGATACTTGGACTGATGATAAAGGTCAAAAGTGGGAACAACGAAATGGTTACAAAGTGAAAGTTGGTAAACTATCAGAACTCAGAGAAGAGTTGAAGAAGTTTCCCAATTGTAAAGATGGTTGTGAATCATACTTAGACCCAGGTCAAGCTGATTTAAAAATGAAAGCTATACATGGGATGTGTTTGAATTGTGTTGTATCTATGGAGCATGAGCTACAACTAAAGGGAGAATACGAAGAGTATGAAAGAAAGAAGTTACTTAGTAATGCTGAAGCTTGGTTAAAACAAGCAGAGGTAGAAAAAGAAATTTTGAAAAAAACTCTAAAGGCATCGTTCGTTAATGAAGATGGCTCTATTGAAGAATGGGGAGGTGAAATGACCGAAGAAGAACTCATTCAGAAAATAGATGAGGGATTTGAGAAATTTAAAACCGACTTTATAGATAAACTTAAAAATGAACAAACACCAGATTAAAAAATTCTTAGAAGAGAAGATTGAATCGTACTCATTGAATGGGACAGACTTAACACTATGTGTTGAGTTTGCTGTGTCTGATTTATATGAAACCCTTTGTTCACAAAATTTAATGACCGAAGACCTTCGTAAGTGGTTAGGTAAGGGAAAGACTGGTTCTACTGATGGTGGTGGTTGGGATAGATATGGTTCGGAAGGACAAAAGCTGGGTAAGTGTGGTGATGGAAAAGAGGGAGATGCATACGCAGCGTGTTTATCAAAAGAAAAAGCAGCTAAGTTAGGGCCAAAAGGTAGAGCTGCATTTGTTAGAAGAAAGCGAGCTGACCAGAAGAAGGCTGGTGATACTAAAAAAGGTGGTAACAGAACAAAAGGTAAAGCACCTACAAATAGTAAGACTGGAGCGTAATTATGAAGATAACTGTAAAAGCTGGTAGCGATAGATATACAATAGAGTTTGGAATACAACCAGGCCCTTCAAGAAGTACAACACATTTAACTGCAATCGCAAAATCCGGTGATGATTTGGATAAAGTACATGATTACATACGCAAATCAGGAGCTTCAGATAAAACATTAGGTACTGTTATAGCAAACGAAATAGAAAAAAAACTAAAAATTCCAGTTGAATTTGATTACAATTACGATGGGGCTGGATTCGGATTGAAGTTTGACTTATATTCGATATCAAAGAAATTAAAATAAGGTAGTAATATGGCAAATCCAAAATTAGATAAAAAAGTAAAAGTATTTTTGGATTCGTATCTGAAGGGTACGGATAAGAACTCAGCAGAATATCAACACGCAATTATGTTGATTCTTAGAGGTGCACTAACAGACGCTAACTTTCACAGCGAAGCAAGACAATTGGATAAATTCTTTCCAAAAGCAAAATCTTCTAAGTATGTTGGTACTGATATGGAAACTGTGATTGAAGATAAGGGTATTGATATCGCAAAAGCTGCCAAATGGGATGGGTATGAAATTATCGATGCATTTGTAGCATACACAAAGAACAATAAATTAGATTCATTAAAAGAAGTATTCTATTCAGATTTTGTATCTGAATTCTTAAAAGAGGTAACTCACTCACATGAGTACGAAGATATGAGTATGATGGGTGAAGATTCGGGAGAAGAAATCATTGTTGATGGGTATCAAACAAAATACTTCCACGTTTGTCCAGGAGCAACAAATCTATATAAAGATATAGAATCTAAAAATGTTGATATGGATATTGCTAAAAGAAGTGTGATGTTACAAGACGCACTTTTCTTTGTTGAGAAGCATATTCAGAGAGATGGGTATAAGCCAGAGAGAGATTATGTGATGGTTGCTAAAAATCTCGCGAAGAACATTATGAGAATGGCTGAAATGATGGGATTGGAAGAAGAACACCAATACATACAAGGACACGTTGATACGATATCAAATGCAGTAAAAGAAAAGGGTTTGGAAGAAAGAGTAATGAAACTTACTGAAGAGAATGTTCCGACTGACCCATCTAAATGGTCTTACTACAAATCACAAGCAAAAGAAAAGTTTGATGTGTACCCATCAGCATATGCAAATGCGTGGGCGGCAAAACAATACAAAGATGCTGGTGGTGGTTGGAGAACTAAAAAAAGTGAAGCAACTTCTGCAGAAGAAGATGAATTTCATAAGAAGTTAGATAAGTTAGTACATTCTACATTTGGCAAAAGTTCAGATGAAAAAAAGAATGAAGGTATGGTTGAACCACGAAGAGGACACGCCTACTATCAGCTAATCAAAGATGCACCTGTAAAATATATTGAATCACAATCAAACCCAACTGGTGCATCTGGTGTTTTACTTCATAATAAAGATGGTTACCTTAAAGGTAAGAAGGGTGCATATGTTATTGATTACTTTGGTGCACATTTTTATGTTGATTTGAAATCAAAACTTGCTACACCAATCTATGGACTAAAAGACCAGAGAGAGTTAGCAAAATACATACAACCCATCGGAATGGCACCCGAACATAATGATTGGAAAAAATATATGAGAGATATACCATTTACAAATGAATCAACTATCAATGAAGTTGATGCGGATAGTGTTCTTAAAATTGTTTACTTCTTAGTACTATGGCAATTTACAAGTGGAGCATTAGTTGGAATCGGAAAACACGTCGCTAAATTCTTCTACGGAAGAAGTAAGGTAAAAGATATTATCAAACGAATTGGTAAGAACAAAGAATTGGTCGCGGCTGCAAAATCTAAGGATGAAGAAAAATTCTTTAAGTTGTTAAGTGACACATTATCTGATAAAGATTTCGATGTACTTATGGATACGGGTGCATCTTACACCAGATTAAAGCGTAAAGTGGCTAGAGAAAATATGACAGAAGGTGTAATGAGTGAATTAGACCTGATGGCCAGAGAAGCAAGTGATTTCAACGACTTCCTAAAAGATGTATTCAGCGTTCCAGCATATAGAAAACACAAAGGTAAGAAAGATGTAATGGATTTCTTATCAAAGTTCTATAAAGATGCTAGAAACGAATCAGTAAACGAAGGTAGATATGGAACATATGATAATGCTGAAGCAAAGCAAGTAGATAAAGCATTAGATACTGCGTTTAAAAAATTCGAAACGGCATTAAGAAAAGCACATGGTGATTTTCAAAAAGTTGTAAAGCAATATACATACAAAGGTTCAAAGTCTGATATAGGTGGTAAATCAGGATTTCAAGATTCAGAGGGCAGATATGCCATTGACTATTTCGCACAAAAAATAATTCAAAACGAATTAGGTATAGACAAGTTTGGAAGTTATCGTACTGGGTGGATGAATGAAAGTGTAGTCAAAGAGGGTACTGAACCTGAGATTATTTCACAACTAAAAGATATTGTTGCTAAAAAGCAAAATCAAAAACTCAAAGACCCGAAGAGTGGTAAAAGAATGACAGTTGATTTGTACTCAGCATCAGCAGTAACTAAAGTGTATGATGCACTTAAACAACAGAATAACAAAGATAAGTTTGTTGGGTTGGGTTTAGTTGGTATGGTGAATATGGCATTCAAACTTTTGAAGAAAGAATCAGTAAACGAAGCATATGTTATTTTTTACGCTAAGAAAAAAGGTGATAAACCATCACAAGCCGCATATAGAGATAAAGATATGGCGCTAAAGTTTGAAAAAGATTTGAAAAAAGATGGTTACATCACAATGGTTACTCAGAAGAAGATAAAAGGTGTTGATGAATCAATCAACGAAGAATACTACAAATCTGCATCCGATGCAGCTGATGCTGCGAGAAAGTACGCTGAGAAAAAAGGATTTGAAATCGATGAAGATGATTGGCAAACTCAAATCGCTATGGGTGGTAAACACAATCGTTTAAGACCAGGTGTTGGTAAAACACATTCATTCTCAGTTGGATTGATAAAAAACGGCAAACCACAAAGAAAGATGTTACAGATTTCAATCTTTGGAATGCCAAGTGGTAAGTACGAACTAACACAATACATAAACTAAAGATTGTGATGAACGAAGGTAAGTTTCCAGGAAGAAAAGGTGATTTCATCAAATTTAAAGGTGAATACTTTGATATAAAAAAGACCGCAGGTTCAACTGCATATGTTAAGTTTAAGCATACTGCGGCTTCGGCATTTTCACAAGTATGGGATAGTGAAGTGAAACTTTCCAACGAAAAGTATAAAGGTAAAAAGGTTTGGGTAATGGAGCAAAAGTTAAACATCAACGAAGGTATAATGTACAATGTGGATGCGGGAATTGCATTACATAAAAACCCATACAGATATGGTTCTACTAAATTCTTTGAGTACTACAACGATTTGAGAGCATTGAAGTTGGAGAATGTATCTAAAGATTTAGATATGTTCCTAAGTTCTGATATTGGTAAGGTTGGCGTGTATGAAGGTAAAGATGTACTTTTGGATTTTCCAATGTTAGTAGAAGAGGAATCTGTTAATGAAGACCTCGCAGCTTGGTGGCCGGTTATTTTTACATTTTTACCACCATTTCTTCAATTAATTGGTTGGGGTGCTAATAGACTTGGTACGGCTGTTAACAAAGCTGCAAAAATTGTTAAAGTATATATGAAGGAACGTGGTGCTGTGGGTCAAGATATGACTGACCTTTGGCTGAAGGCTATGAATAATAAAGAACTACGCAAATCTGCACGTGAGAAGGATATGGTTACATTTGAAAAAGAATGGAACAAAACCTATACTTCCAAAGAAAGTAAATGGCTTGAAGATTTATTAAGTGGTAAACGTGTAACACCCCTTACAAAGAGAACTAATTCGGTCGATGAAGCAGAATATCAAGGCAAATCCGTTCAGTTATCAAAACCAATGAGAAACAATAGCGGTGGTGGTAAGTTCAAAGTATATGTAAAAGACCCAAAGAGTGGAAACGTTCGAATGATTAAGTTTGGTGCTGATGGTGGTGGTGGTAAGTTGGCTGTAAAGTTGAAAGACCCTAAAGCAAAAGCTGCGTTCAAAGCTAGACATAATTGTGAACAAACCAAAGATAAAACAACTGCATCATATTGGAGTTGTAGATTACCTCGTTACGCAAAATCATTAGGTTTAAGTGGTGGTGGACAGTGGTGGTAATCCGTACAACGAAGTAAGTGAAGGAAACAACATTTACATCAGAGAGTTCTCAGTAGACACCGATTCATCAGAGTTGGTGTGGCATAGAGATAAAGAAGATAGAGAAGTTACAATTTTAGAGGGTAGTGGGTGGAAGTTCCAATATGATAATGAACTACCATTCGAACTAAAAGAAGGTGATACTATCAGTATTAAGAAATTGGAGTATCATAGAATCATAAAAGGTGATACCAACCTAAAAATACGTTTATTAAAGATATTATGATATTTATATACAACCTCACCACTAAAGGTAGGGGTTATTAGTTTAATTTAAAAGGTAAAATTATGAGTGAGTTATTAATTGTTTTAGGTGTATTAGTTGGCGCAGCTGCGGCATATCTATTCTTATTGTACACAGGCAAAATCAAAGATGAAGATGGAGATTTTATTCCTGATGTAGTGGAGGACAAGGTAGAAGATATCAAAGAGGATGTTGCTGAAGTTAAGGCTGAGGTAAAGAGACGTGTTAAGAGAGTCAAAGAAGAAATCAAAGACGTAAAAGAAGCAGGTCAGAATCTTGTCGAGCAAACAAAAGATGTTGCTGATGCCGTAAAAGGTAAACCACGTAGAGGTAGAAAACCAGCTGCAAAACGTGGTAGAAAACCAGCCGCTAAAAAGTAATTTAATGTATGAAATCGTACAACGGTGATATCAAAAATGTAATAATTCTTGTCTTAATAGTTGTAATCATTCTATTGAGGCAATGTTCCGGTGACCCAACACCAATTGAACCAACGGTTATTACAAAGATAGAAACTAAGTACGATACAATTACAAAAGAAGTTCCAACCTACATACCAAAATATATTGATAGGATAGTCAGAGAAATCGATACAGTAAATGTAACGCAAGATATTGATACACTATCCATACTTGAAGATTACTTCGCTACATATGTGTACGAAGATATACAAGAATTAGATTCATTAAATCTACAGATTACAGATAGTATTTCACAGAACAAAATTTTTGCTAGAAGTATTAAGTATGATTTAATCTACCCAACCACAACCATAACCGAAACCAAATATATAAACGCTAATGAATTTTATATTGGTTTCGGTGTAAATGGAACTGGTAATCAATTTAACTACGTTGGTGGACAACTTCTGTTTAGAACAAAAAAACAACAGGCGTATGGGTTGGGTATTGGAATCGATGAAAATCTACAGCCAATGCTTTCTACCCAATTCCTTTGGAAACTTGGAAAGTAAATGGCACCATCAATAAAAGAACTTATTAGGGAAGAGTACGTTAAATGTGCTAAAGACCCAGTCTACTTTTTCAAAAAGTATTGTTACATTCAACATCCTAAGAGGGGGAAGATTCTATTTGATTTATTCCCATTCCAAGAAGATGTTATGGGTGAGTTCAATGAACATCGATTTAATGTAATCCTAAAATCACGTCAGTTAGGTATATCAACTCTATCGGCTGGGTATTCATTATGGACAATGTTGTTTCATGAGGATAAAAACATTTTGGTAATCGCAACTAAGCAAGAGGTTGCTAAGAATTTGGTTACCAAAGTTAGGTATATGCATGAGAACCTACCAAGTTGGTTAAGAGGTGATACGGTAGAGGATAACAAATTATCACTTAGGTTGGGTAATGGTTCAACAATCAAAGCAACATCAGCAAGTGGTGATGCAGGTCGTTCCGAAGCACTATCAATGTTGATTATTGATGAGGCTGCCTTTATCAAAGGTATTGACGAGATTTGGGCATCAGCACAATCAACTCTATCTACTGGTGGTAAAGCAATTGTGTTATCAACTCCCAATGGTGTTGGTAACTTCTTCCATAAAACTTGGTTAAAGGGTGAGCAGGGTGATGGTTGGAATCCAATCAAACTTCACTGGACTGTACATCCTGAACGAAATCAAACTTGGAGGGCAGAACAAACTCAACTATTGGGTGATAAGATGGCAGCACAAGAGTGTGATTGTGATTTTATCAGTTCTGGTTATTCGGTTGTTGATGGTCAACTCCTACAATGGTTTGAGGAAACGCATGTACAAGAACCCGTTGAGAAGCGAGGGTTTGATGGTAACTATTGGATTTGGCAACAACCCAACTATGCGAGAGATTATATAGTTGTAGCGGACGTTGCGAGGGGCGATGGTGCAGATTACTCAGCATTTCACGTTATCGATGTTGAAAATGTAGAGCAAGTCGCAGAGTACAGAGGTAAGATTGAAACCAAACACTATGGTAATATGTTGGTAAATGTTGCCACCGAATGGAACGATGCACTTCTTGTGATTGAGAACGCAAATATTGGTTGGGCGGTAATCCAAGAAGCAATTGATAGAAACTATACAAATCTATATTACTCATACAAAGAGTTTGGATATGTGGATGAGGATATCCACCTACAGAAAGCATACGATTTAAAAGATAAAGCACAAATGGTTCCTGGATTTTCTATGACGAGTAGAACTCGACCATTGGTGATATCTAAATTAGATACTTATATGAGAGAGCGAGTTCCAATCATTCGTTCTAAAAGATTGATTGATGAGTTATTTACATTCATTTGGAATGGTAGTAGAGCAGAAGCACAATCTGGTTACAATGATGATTTGGTAATGGCATTTTCAACTTCACTTTGGGTTAGAGATACTGCATTAAAACTACGTCAACAGGGTATTGAATTAAACAGAAGAGCATTATCGCTCACATCCAAACATTCTGGTGTTTTTAAAACCAACCAATCCAAAGCAAAAGATGCTTGGCGGATTAAGACTGGTAGGGGTGATGAGGATATAAGTTGGTTACTTTAATTTGGATATTAAAAATATTTTTTGTATATTTATAAATTGTAGTGGTATATAAAAGAACAGGATTATGGCAGATACTTCATTATTTGGTAGATTAAAAAGATTATTCTCAACACAGGTTGTTGTTAGAAGAGTCGGCAAAAATAAATTAAAGGTAGTAGATTCATCCAGAATACAGGGTGATGGTAACCGTAGAGGGTCTGCATACTACGATAGATATGGTAGGTTACATGGTTCTAATTCAAGAAAGAATTGGCAAACATACAATGAACGATTTAACTACCACTCAAACAAATTAGAACTATATACAGATTATGAGGCGATGGATAAGGATTCCATCATTTCATCTATCCTTGATATCTACTCAGATGAGTGTACACTTAAAAACGATATGGGTGATGTACTCAGAATCAGCTCATCAGATGAGAAACTAAAGAAAACACTACATAACCTATTCTACGACGTATTGAATATTGAGTTTAACCTTTGGTCTTGGGTTAGAGGTATGAACAAATATGGTGATTACTATCTGTATTTGGATATTGATGATGAGTTGGGTATTGTAAATGCACAACCATTATCGGCTTACGAAACTCGTAGAGAAGAAGGGTATGATTTAGATAACCCATATTCAGTAAGATTTGAGGTTGAAGAACAAAACACAAATGCAATCTCACAAAGAAACAACACTAAGTTCTTAGAATCATTCCAAGTAGCACATTTTAGATTACTGACTGATACAAACTTCCTACCTTATGGTCGTTCGTTGTTAGAAGGTGCAAGAAAGACTTGGAAGCAACTGATTTTGATGGAAGATGCTATGATGATTCACAGAATTATGAGAGCACCTGAGAAGAGAATTTTCAAAATTGATATTGGTAACATACCACCAGCTGAGGTTGATTCGTATATGGCATCAATCATCGACCAGATGAAGAAAGTACCATATGTAGATGAATCTACAGGTGAGTATAATTTGAAGTTCAATCTTCAAAATATGTTGGAAGATTACTATCTGCCAGTTAGAGGTGGGCAAAGTGGTACTGAGATTGATTCTTTGAGTGGTATGGAATTCGGTGGTATTGATGATATCGAATATCTAAGAAACAGATTGATGGCTGCACTTAAAGTTCCAAAAGCATTTATTGGATACGAAGAAGGTGTAGAAGGTAAAGCAACTCTTGCACAAGAAGATATTAGATTCGCCCGTTCAGTTGAAAGAATCCAAAAGATTGTTCTTTCTGAATTAACTAAGATTGCGATTGTACACCTATACACTCAGGGTTATACCGATGAGGAGTTGGTAAACTTTGAATTAGAACTCACAACACCATCTATTATTTACGAACAAGAGAAAGCAAATCTTTGGAGTGAAAAGGTTAGTCTTGTTAGAGATATGAAAGACCTCAAAATGGTTTCACAAGAATGGATGTATAAGCACATCTTTAATATGAGTGAGGATGAGTGGAAGCGTGAACAATTTAAAGTTATCAACGATTTGAAACTTGGGTTTAGACACGAACAAATTGAAAATGAAGGTAACGACCCTGCTAAGACTGGTGAATCATTTGGTACTCCACATGATTTAGCATCACTATCTCAACAAGGTGATGGTAGCTCCGATGGCGGTGATGACGTGAACGCAGGATTCCCAACAGCGGAGGGTGGTTCGCCTGAGGGTGGATTCAAAGGAGCGGGTAGACCTAAAGAGGGTGGAAACTATGGAACAGATGAAAATCCATTTGGTAGAGACCCGATAGGAAACAAATCCATCTCAGCATATAACGCAACTTCTGTAATGAATAAAGAAAATACAGATGCTATGTTATCACAAATGAAACGTAAAGTAAAAACCAAAAAAATCATAATGGAATCTTTGCAAGAGGATACCAATGAGGAAACTTTATCACTATTGGATGAGAAAAACATATTGGATTCTTGATATTCCAATATTTATAACAAATATATAGCTGGTTTCGTGAAAAACGATGAGGAACACAATGAAAAAACTAAAGCATAGTAAGTATAAGAACACAGGAATATTGTTTGAGTTATTGGTGCGCCAGATTGCTACCGATACGTTAAACAATCGTGATTCTAAAGCTACTTACATCATAAAAGAATTCTTTGGCAAAAAAACTGAGTTAGCCAAAGAACTAAAACTCTATAAATCGTTTATAGAAGAATCGTTCAATTCAGATTACAAAGCATCTGAGTTCCTAAACATCGTATTAGCTGAAAGAAAAAAATTGAACGATACTGTTTTGAATAGACAGAAGTACAATTTAATCAAAGCAATTAAGAAAAATTTCGTATTGGAAGATTTCTTCAACTATAGAGTGGGTAACTACAAAGAAAACGCATCTGTATATAAGTTATTCGAACATAACAACTCAGATAACCCAAAAGAATATGTTGAGTGTAAATCATCTCTGATGGAACACTTAACGGGCAAAGCACAACCTACAGATACGGTAGTAACGACCATCAATGAAGATTATTCAAAGCAACCAAAAGAAGTAAGGTTGTTAGCATGGAAGATGTTAGTTGAAAACTTCAACAACAAATATACAAATTTAACCGATAAGCAGAGAAGTATTCTTAGAGAATACATCAACTCAGTTGATAACTCAGAAAAACTAAAAAAGTTTGTAGTAAGAGAATGTAACGTGCTGAGAAAATCAATCAACTCAGTTAATGTTACCGATACCGTTACTAAAATTAAAGTGAACGAAGTACTGAAGTTGATTACAAAGGTTAAGAACTCAAAAGTAATTACAGAATCTCAGGTATTATCATTACTTAGATATTATGAACTACACGATGAATTGAAAAAGGTATTCAAATGAAAAGCTTGATTAAAGAAATCGAAGATAGGTTTGAAGAAATCGAAGAAGCTAATGTAACCGCCAATATGGATGGTGGTGAAGGCCCAATCAAAACCCCACATGCGTTTGCTAAGAGTAAAGATGAGGATGATTTGGATGATGAGCATATTGAGGTATTGGGATACAAAAAATCTAAGGAGAGTAAAATGAACACTAAAAAGTTAGAATCATTAGAACGTAAATTAGAGCAAAAAATAAATGAGATTTCTTACAAAGAATATAAGGGTGATGATTCAAGAAAAAATCACCAGAAAATAAACGATTCTATCAAAGAAATCAATAGTATGATGTTCAAATTAGAAAGAATCGTAAACCAGAACGCTAAGTTAAAAACCGAAGCTGATGTTCATAGTGGGCAATACTGGAAATCTACGCAAAAAAGATTTGGAAAGATTTCTGAACGTATGTTAAATGTTGCAAGAAAGATAAAAGAGCTATCAGCATGAGTTCTAAGAAAAAAATATTAAAAGAAGAACTCACAAATAAGGATTTGGAGAACATTCGTCTACTTATAAGATATGAAGTAGCACAAATCATGTTCGACTTATACAAAAAACGTAAAACTTGGGGAGCGTAATGGGTAAATTACTTATAGATACAATTCCATTTAAGATGAGCAAGACTCAAATCAACGAATCCATGAAAGAAAACAATGGTAGGTTGATTGTTGAGGGTGTTCTACAGCGCTCAGAAGCAGAAAATCAAAATGGAAGAATCTACCCAACTGAAATTCTTAAAAGAGAAGTTAAGAAGTACATTGGTAGAGAGATTAAAGAGAATAGAGCGTTTGGTGAATTAGACCATCCTGAATCTTCTGTAGTCGAACTGAAAAATACTTCTCACATTGTAAGAGATGTGTGGTGGGATGGTAATGATGTTATGGGTAAGGTTGAAATCCTAAAAACACCAGCAGGTAACATCCTCAAAGAATTATTAGAAGCCGGTTGTACAGTTGGTATCTCATCCAGAGGTATGGGTTCAGTAAAAGAATCTAATAGTGGTAGAACTGTAACTGTAGAAGATGATTTTGATTTGATTTGTTGGGACTTTGTTTCTAACCCATCTACACATGGTGCGTTTATGAGACCTGTGAATGAATCGGTATCGGTTAAACCAACAAAATCATATAACAAAATTAATACGTTAGTGAGAGATATCATCTGTGAAATTGATGGTGTTTGTTCGATATAAGAAATAAGGATTATTATGAAATTAACAAATTTGTTAAAAGAAAATAAATCAGTAAACGAAGCAAGAGTATCTGCTAAGAAACTATTACAATCAGTAGTTAATGGTGAGACTGACCGAGTAGAAGGTATCAAACTTTCAAAAGAAATGGCACAGTCCTTTTTAGATTGGCAGAGATTATCACCTTATGGTAAAAAATATGGTGGTTTGCCATTCAATAGATTATTTACAGCCGCATTCAGTTGGGGACTACATAGATACGCTGATAAAAAATCTAAAGAATACAAAGAGTTGGAAGCCAAAGCAAACCAAATGTTTAAAGCCAGACGAGGTGAATCAGTAAACGAAGGATTAACTCCATTCAAAACATCTGTAAAGGATGGTAATATGAAAGAGTTGATTACTAAGTACAAAAAATACAAAAAAAGTGGTGATATTCACAAGCGTAGAGAGGTTTACAAAGAGTTGATTAAGTTGGGTAACAAATTCAACTTTAAAAGAGATGATTGGAAAACCACTGGTAGAGTAAGTGGGGCTGGTGAAAAGGCATTTGCACCTAAATACATTAAATTTTACAGCGAATCTCTAAATGAAGCTAAGTATGATATTGGAATGGCTCGTAAGGGAAATGGTATCACTGTTTACAACAGAGCTGAAGAAGAAAATGGTGATTACAAAAATGTAGCCCACATTGATAGCAAGGGTAAAGTAAAATATTACGATAAAAAAATACCATCAAACATTAAAAAAGAAATTGAGCAGAAGGCTGCTGAGATGATGGAAATGGCAACGGAGAGTGGCATGAAATTAACAGATTTATTAGGTGAGGACGTGTACGTTAAGAATAAAGAAACTGGAAATGTGTATAAAGTGAAGAACGCAAATCCAGCAAAACACGAACCACCATCAAAGGGTGAGGTTGAAAAAGCAAAAGCTGATGATGCTGGTTCTAAAGAAGAACCTAAAAAAGAGCCAAAAGACGAACCTAAAGATTCAGACACATCATCATTCGATGATTTCTACGCAGATTATGATGCGGACGAGGCGGAAGAAGCAGTTGATGATTTGAACGTAGCTAAGGATGAGGCAGTTGATGATTTAAGAGATGCATCCAAAGAATTCAGAAGTGCATCGGCGGAATATGATAAAGGTGTTAAGCAGTACTACAGAGATATGGTAGCCGCTGGTGAGAAACCAAGCAGAGAAGAAGCCGAAGAGATGTACAGAGATTCGGGCGAAATGGATGATGATGAGTTGGAAGAATACGATGCAGCTAAACAAAAGTACGAAGATGCTCAAAAGCGTGTTGATGATATAAAATCAGAAATTGATTATTTAGAAACAGGATTGGAAGATGGTATTTTTGAAAATATTAAAAAGAGAGTATCAATGAAATTAACCGATTTGATTAAAGAATCAAATGTTCAGATTGGTAAGGTTTACTCAAACCCATACGCAAAGTCTTGGGTTAAAGAAGAAGAGGAACAAAGACCACAAGCTGAAGAAATGACTGAAGAGCACAGAGCAGCTTTCTTTGAAGCAGTAAAGGGTTACAAAACTTATGGAGAATCAGTTTACAGAAAAGAAGGATTAACCAAAGTGTACGAATCAATCAAAGGTATGGTTGAGATGGCTAACAAAGTAACTTTGGCAGAAACTGGTGATTGGTTTGATGGTGTTACTGTATCTCGCCATATGAAGAGAATGAACGAATCATTTAAAGTATTTGAGAAAACATTGAGAGAGGTATCAACTCTACAACAGAGATTGGAATCATCATATGATGAAATCGGTGAAGTGTTGGGTAAGTACTATGAAATCAATGAACTTGAAGAAGGAAATGAGTTCGGAGCAGCGAGAGCAAAAGCAATCGCAGCAGGTGATGATTCATTTGAGGTAGATGGAAAAACTTACAAAGTAACAAACGTTGATAAGGACGATAAAGAGAACGCTAAGAAATTTGCTAATGAATCAATGAAGCTTACTTCTCTATTGGAAGGTGCATCTACGGAAGAAAAAAGAATTGTTATGTTGGCAGTTAGAAAAATTGCTAAGTATAGAAATGTTGATATCAAAATTGCAGCGGGTGATGTGATGAGAGCAGCACAAGAATTGGAAAGAGATATCGAAAAAGGTAAGGTTAAGAAATGAAACTAAAAAAATCACTAAACGAATCATTTGGAATTGGTGAACTACCATCATCTAAATTGATTAAGATGAACATAAGTTTAACAGAACTTCTGAATGAAAGAGATGATGCTGGTACTCATTTAGATAGACTTGCAGATTTAGTAGGTAATGCAAGTTCATTTATGAATGTTGGTAAGGAGTTAAAGAGAGCCAAATACAAATATAACTTTAGTACAAATATGGTGCCAATGTACACAATCGATGCAGATGGACACAGATTTGGTATCCTTAACAAAAAGTATGTTGATAAAGGTGATAGAGAAGTTGGTGATATCGCAATAGGTTTGTTAGAAGCTACACAAATCAAAGAATCATCTGAGATGGAAATCTTACAAAACTTTTCAGTTGAAGTATCAGCAGCAATCAAAAAGAACATCAAAGATATTAAAAGGTTATCCCCAAAAACTCAAAAAGAGTTGGGTAGACTTATTGGTGATTTCAAAGATGGATTAGATAATTTATCAGAATAGTTTTATTAAAGTTAAAACCATATTTATATACACCTATCATAGTTTTGGTAGGTGTATTTTTTTAAGATAGAATATATGCAGAATAAAAAACCTTACAAAAAAGTAAAACGAGAAGATATGGATATTCCAGGTTGTGCAACAGGTGTGAAAGTAGTAAACGGAAACATCGAACTAGCGTTGAAAGTTTTTAAGAGAAAACTAAAGGAAAGTGGTAAGTTGGAAGAGTTGAAAGAACGTAAAGAATATACGAAGCCAACCACTAAACGTAGGAAGCAAAAGAAAGATGCTATCCGAGCCGAATGGAGAAGAAGAAACTTCGAACAATAAATAGTAAACACTTTTTTAGTGTTTTCAATAATATCACACTATTTATTGAAGATTAAATATCACCTCCCAATAGGTGATTATATACATTAGTATAACAATACTCTATTAAGATTCTCAATAATCTTATTTCCAAAACAAATTTTAGGAGAACAAAATGGCAAGAAGAAAAGACTTGTTATCTGAAGCTATCGCTGATGCTAAAGCGGTTAAAGAAACTGCGTTGGCAAATGCTAAGTTGGCTTTAGAAGAAGCGTTCACTCCGAAACTACAATCAATGATTTCTGCTAAGTTGGCTGAAGATGCTGACGAAGATGAGATGGATGAGGAATTGGATTCATCAGATTTAGGTGCTGGCGATAACGCTCAACCTAGTGATGATGCAAACGATTCATCTGATATTGAAAACGATGAAGAGTTGATGGTAGCTGAGGAAGATGAACTTGAAGAAGATGAAATTGAAGAGGAAGATGACATGGACGAAGAAGAGGACATGGAAGCTGAATTGGATATGGATTCTGAAGAAGAAATGGGTGATGACATGGATGACATGGAAGCTGACGAAGAAGATGAACTTGATTTAGAATCAGTAATCGCTGAGTTAGAAGCTGAAATGGAAGAAGATGAAGCACCTGCGGACGAAAACTACAACGAAGAAGAAGAGATGGACGAAGAAGAGGACATGGACGAAGAAGAGGAAATCGATTTGGATGAGGTAATCAGAACTTTGAAAGAAATGGAAGAGGGTGATTACAACGAAGAAGAAGAGATGGACGAAGAAGAGGACATGGACGAAGATGAAGATTTGGCTGGTGAATTGGAAGAAGCTTACAACACCATCGCATCATTGAAGAACACTATCAATGAAGTGAACTTGTTGAACGCTAAACTACTTTACACAAACAAATTGTTCAGAACATTCGACTTGAACGAAAACCAAAAGGTAAAAGTTCTTGAGAATTTCGACAGAACATCTTCTGTAAGAGAAGTGAAGTTAGTTTTCTCAACTTTAGCTGAAAACTTAAATGTAGCTAAAAAGAAAAGAACAGTTGTAAAAGAAGGATACGCTTCAAAAGCAACAAAAAGTTCAGCACCAAAGAAACAAATTATTTCTGAGGGCAATGAAATGGCAGCAAGATGGAAAAAGCTTGCTGGCTTAAAATAATTAATAAGATTCAAAGGAGAATAAAATGAATTTAAAAAACATCCTAAGTGAAGGAAGTTCTCACCAGGCAAGATTATCTGAAGCAACTCGTGTTCTTGCATCAAAGTGGGAAAAGACTGGTCTTCTTGAGGGAATCGACAGCGAAGTAGAAAGAGCTGGCGTTGCTACCCTATTGGAAAACCAAGCGAGACAACTCGTAAAAGAAGCTTCTGCTACTGGTACTTCAGCAAACTCTGAAGAGTGGGCTGGTGTAGCTCTACCATTGGTAAGAAGAATTTTCAGCGAAATCGTAGCAAAAGATTTCGTATCTGTACAACCAATGAACCTACCTTCAGGTCTAGTATTCTACTTAGACTTTAAGTATGGTACTGCTCAGCCAGGTTTCACATCTGGTTCTGGTAAAGATTCACAAGCTGATTCTGTATTCGGTATTACTGAAACTACTTCAGACCCATCAGGTGGTTTGTATGGTGCTGGTAGATTCGGATACTCAATCAATGACCAAGTATCTGCTACTCAAACATTGGCAGCAGCGGTAGGTGCTAACAACTACGCTACTTCATCAGCTGCAGCTGCATCTGTATGGAACTATGATACTCAGTTCTCATCTTCAAACGCAACTGCTTTGGGTGATGGTACTATTGCTGTAGTTACTGTACAAACTGCATCTATCGATGGATTTGATGATAAAGGTATCAGAGCATTCAGATTGACTGGTGTTGATGACCAATATCCAGAGTACACTGTATTAGATGGTGGTAACATTAAGTTTGTTGCTAAAGATGCTACTTTCGGTGATATCACTGTTAAGTTCCACAAGCAGCCAGATGATACTTCAAGAGGTGATTTCGAAGCAAAAGGAACTTCTTTAAGAAACAACCCTGAAGTTGATATCGATATTCCAGAATTGAATGTTGAAATGAAGAGTTTACCAATTGTTGCTAAGACTCGTAAGTTGAAAGCACAATGGACTCCTGAATTCGCACAAGACTTGAACGCATACCACTCAATCGATGCTGAAGCTGAATTGACTTCAATGTTATCTGAGTACATCTCACAAGAAATCGATTTCGAAATCTTGGATATGTTGATTCAAGATGCTAAGAGCACTGGTTACTGGTCATCACAAGTTGGTCGTGAGTGGAATGGTTCAGCATTCGCTGATTACTCTTCTACTGGGGCTCAAGCATCTGCATTCACTCAGCAAGCATGGTTCCAGACTCTTGGTACTGTAATCGCTGGTGTATCTAACAAAATTCACCAAAAAACATTGCGTGGTGGTGCTAACTTCTTAGTAGTATCTCCTGATGTTGCCACTATCATCGAATCTATCCCAGGATACGCTTCGACTGCAGATAATGGTGATGCTCAGTTCGCATTTGGTGTAACTAAGATTGGTGCATTGAACAGCAGATTCCAAGTGTACAAGAATCCTTATATGAAAGAGAACGTAATCTTAATGGGTTACAGAGGAACTCAATTCCTTGAAACTGGAGCGGTTTACGCACCATACATCCCATTGATTATGACTCCGCTTGTATATGACCCTAAGAACTTCACTCCAAGAAAAGGTGTAATGACTCGTTACGCTAAGAAAATGTTGAGAGGTGAGTTCTACGGTAAAGTATACGTGGATGGCTTACACACAATTCAGTAATCATTAGATTATTAGAATATGAATTAAAGGGGGGCTTCGGCTCCCCTTTTTTTGTGCCCATATGATATTTATACTAAATGGTTATTTAATTTCTAAAAGGAAAGTATGGCTGAAAATATAGACAAAACTCCGCCCAAAGGGAACATCAGATTCTCAATCACTCTCTCAGAAGAGCAGAAACTCGCAAAAGCACAAATTTTAGAACACCCTTTCAACTTCTTAATAGGAAAGGCTGGTAGTGGTAAAACATTATTAGCATGCCAAATTGGGTTGGATATGTTTTTCAAAAGAAAGGTGAATAAAATTGTGATTACACGACCAACAGTTTCAAATGAAGATAATGGATTCCTTCCAGGTTCTTTAGAAGAAAAAATGGAACCCTGGTTAGTTCCGATTAGGGCTAATATGAGAAAGGTTTACAACAAACCAAATATTTTACAGAAAATGGAAAAGGATGAATCAATAGAGTTAGTTTCTCTTTCACATTTTAGAGGAAGAACTTTTGAAAACTCAATATGTATTGTCGATGAGTTCCAAAACTTAACAAAACAACAGTTGTTAATGGTACTGGGTAGAGTTGGTAAAGGTTCAACTATGATTTTGTGTGGTGATAAGCAACAAATCGATTTGAAGTTTAACAACGATTCGGCAGTACATGAAGTTCCAAAGCTAAAAGGTTCTAAATGGGTTTATGATGTGGTACTAAAAGATAATCACAGACATGAATCTTTAGATGAAATTTTGAAACTACTTACGGATTATTAATATTGGGGATATTTATAATCAGTACTAATCAATTAAGGAAATATAGTGGCAGATTACACAGGTTCATTTAGTGGTTCATTTACAGGAAGTTTACTTTCTACAAATGGGGTGATATCATCATCAGCACAAGTGGTGGGTAGCTTACCTATTGGTGTAATATCAGGTTCAGACCAATTACCAAGTGGGTTAATATCGGGTTCAGACCAATTACCAAGTGGGTTAATATCGGGTTCAGCACAAATCGTACCAACTGATTTAACAATTGATTACTTTAATCTTACGAATCTACCTGTTACAATCACACCATTCCAAGCTAATTCAATTTTAGCAAATAGTGCATTGCGTGATAACTTTGCAACAAATGTAAAGAATAGATTAAACGCTGAGAACGTACTTAGTGGTTCTCAACAGGTAAAAGATTTATTACCAGATGGTACAATAAGTGGTTCATCTCAATTATATAGTGATTTAGATGCCAGATATGGTAATGAAGAGGGTGATGGGTTAATTAGTGGTTCATCTCAAGTAGATTTCGGTGGTATTTCAAACGTTCCAGATGGGTTAGTATCATCATCAACACAAATCACAGATGTTGTTACAGATACATATATGTCTGCTTCTATAGCAGCATCGGGATTCGGTGATGTGCCTGATGGTACAATCTCATCATCCGCACAAATATCAGCATTGGGGTACATAACATCTGAAACTGATGCACAAACATTATCAATTGCAGGGAATCAACTAAGTATATCAAATGGTAATAGTGTTACATTACCACAGGCGGGTGTAGGTTCTGGTGCAAGTATATGGAATACTGGTTCACAAGACCCTGCGGCATACACATACCTTCAAACACAAAATAATCTAAGGGTAACGGGTAGTTTTGATATTCAAGGTGATTTAACGGTTAATGGTAAATCGGTATTCATACAAGATGTAGGTACTGATGATGGATTGGCAGTAGAAGTACAAGGTAGAATGAAAATATTAGAGAAAGAATTAGCTGGATATATAGCATCAGCATCTATTCAAATAGGTGGTACTAAAGATTCTATAGATTGTGGGGGATTTTTCTGATAATCTACAATATTTATAAAGGATAATGGCGAGATATCGCACATAGATACATAATGGGATAAAAATATGGCTCAAACAATTAAACATAGAAGAGGTTCGATATCAGGCGTATCAACTATTACCTCTTTTGGTGAAGCAGAAGTAGTAATCGGTAGTGGTTCGGTAGATTCAAAAGTAAATGGACCAATAGTTTATATAGGTAAACCGGGTGGAACAACCGCAGCAAACGATTATGTACCTGTATCTAAATTATATACAGGCGCTGGATTACCATCGATGACACCTGGACAATATGGTACTACTTTAAATGGATTACCATACTACGATACTACAAATAGAAAATTATATATTCTTGGTTCACATACAGACGGTACATCGGGACATACAGAAATAATAATCACAACATCATCTTTACAGAACTTTGATACTCATGTATCATCTTCAGCAGCTGCTGCGGGATTTGGTAGTGGTGGAAGTGGTATTTTTGAGCTAGTATCTGGTACAATATATGCATCATCTGATAAGAACTTACAAATTAGTGGTTCTGGTGGTAAATACGCATTAGAAGTATCAGAATCGGTTAAGGCATATAATATCAATGCAGGACACCCAACATCAAATGATTGGCAAACCAACTTAGATGGTTCATACTTTAACAATTTCGATGCAAACACAGATGTATCTGAGATTTTAAGATTTGTTGCGGGGTTATTATCATCATCGGCAGCAAATCCAACCCCAAATACTAAAACTTACAGTAGTATTTCTGAAAATAAAACATTAGGTTCAACAACTTCGGCTCCCGCCGGATATGTTCCACAAGATAATGATATTGCAGATATACAATACCTAATCAATAAAGGATTCGCATCAGAGGGGGGTACTTTATTCCCAGGTAAAACAATTTACTCATCAGTAACACCATTAATTTCATACACATCAGTAGCGGCTGGTTCAACATCAGTACAATCATCAGCCGATTCGGAATTATTTGGATTGGGTGGGTTATCAAGTGGTGCTGGAACTGAATTTAGAGTAAGTGGTTCACATGATTGGAGTTTTTACCAATCCCAAACTGCTATTAGTGGTGATACTGCTACCGAAACATCACATTCGGCTAAGATATTAAGTAACTCAACGTTAGATACCACATCTAATGGATTAACACTTGGTAAGATTAATACTGTAAACCCAGCTGTAATACCAGCGGCATTCCAAGATGGTAAATTTGTATCAGTTTTCAGTAAAAACTTAGTAAACTGGACAGCTCAATCATTATCATCTGTATCGGCATCCGGTCAGTATAAAATTGATACTACAATTGGAATCGCAACTGGTTCTCAAAGTGGATATGTTGATAAAACTGCTAGTGAAACTATTTTCTGGGCACCTGTATCTACAATTAATTCAAATTTAGGTTCACAAACCATCGCTGGTTCAAATGTTGGTGTAACAGCATTAACACTAACATCGGGTTCTCTATCAGGAGCACCATATATTAGTGGTGGTACGTGGAGATTGGTTGGAAGTGCTAGTGGATTATTCGAACCAATGTATGTTGCATCAACTACAATAGTAGATACTTCAATTGGTAGCACTTCAGGATACACAATATCAAAATCATCGGGTACCGATGCAGTGAGCACTTCTGGTGGAACAATCCAAACGGCTAACGCTGTTTATAGTAATGATGGTACTTCAGTAAGAACTACATCAACTGTTCCGTTTAGAACTGATAACGTACACATTAACGCTGTTTACTCAATTAGTGGTACGGGTGATACTTTCTCAGAATCAGGATTTAGTGATACATCATATACACTAACATTTAGAGGAAGAAACAGAAGTGGTACACAATCTAACTTATCAGTACAAACTGTAAATCTACATACTGCAGGAACATTTGGGCAGGATGCTGCTAGTGGTTCTATGGGATACTTCGGTGGCGGAACGGCTTCAACTACATTGGTTGAAAGATTTACAAACGAAACATATAGAAGAACTATTTCAAACTCAACAACATTAGGTACATCTTGGAACTCAGATTCGTTACTTACATTAGGTAATGGTGGTGATTTGCAAGTTAAGCCGGGTTATTTGGTAAACCCAGAATCTACAAATGGATATTGGTATGATGATGGTTCATATAACGCATCGCACGTAAAGTGGTATCTAAGAGAATTTGATACAAACGCAGCTGCTGGATTAAGTGAATTGGTAATTGATTTAAATCCTGATACATCAGCAGATTTAACAACGTTTGATGATACTACTTCGGGTAAAATTGCAGTTGGTGTAATCTTCAGCGCAACTAATTCAGTAATCTATGATGCTGTTAAGGGTGATGGCTCATATGGTGGAACTTTGAATTCACAATCAACTGGTAACACAAATCCATTTAGTGATTCGGTTAACGTTAGAGGTGATTTCTCATCAATAACAAATTCAAATGGTACTTTAACATTAGGATTGAGTGGTGCTGCGGGACAGGAAATTGACGCAACAAATGATAAAATTTGGTTATTGGTAAGATACATAGGTACACCATCAAACACATTAGAAAGAATAACGGTTTCAGCATCGTAATATAAAGAGGAATAACAATGGCATATAATTCAAATAACAGGTCGGAACGATTACTACAAGGTAGACGATTTACAACCGATGAACTTACACTAACACAAGAAGCATTTACTGATGTTTTTGATTTGAGTGCTGGTGAGATTTATACCGATGATGGTTTAATTCCAACCGGCTCAACGCAATTACCATATAGTGGTTCATCACAAGATGGTGGTATCGTATCTGGTAGTGTAGTAAACCCATCTATTGGAACGGATGTTGCCGTATTGAAATACTGGTACAGACACAAACTAAGACCAGCTAAAAATGGTAATAGAGAAGTGTATTACTTTACTGAATCTGAACCAACTTCTTTGACTGATACTGTTGGTAATGATGGTTTGATTGAAAGTGACCAATTAACAAACTTTGTATCTTCAAAATATATTATAGCAAGCGATTCACCAAATACAACAGAAGGTTTACAGCCAGGATATAAAATTCAGGTATTCAAAAGTACAGCAACTTCGGCAGGTTCAATTACCGAAGGTGCATCAAGCCCATCGGAATTTGTATTTGATTATAAGACGGGTGTTTTGACTTGGGTTGATGGAAATATTCCAACATCAAACCAATATGTTTATATGACCGTTTATCAATACGTTGGTAGAACACTTCGTTCACAGATTGATGATGGTTCAATTGGTGGTGGTAGTTCAACTGATATTTCAGCATTGAACACATTCACTGGTTCAGCTCAAACAAGCATCGATGCACTTAATGCAGCAACTTCATCATACCTAACATCAGTTCCATCTGGAACAATTAGTGGTTCACAACAGATTACTGATTTTGGATTTATTTCATCATCATCTGAGGTAGACTTTACTAGTATTACAAATGTTCCATCGGGATTGGTATCTGGCTCAGCTCAAATTATTGCTGGATTGCCAGATGGTGTGGTTAGTGGTTCTGCTCAAACTGTGGCTAACTTAGTTGGACAGGATGTAGTTGTAACATCACTTACTGCAGAAACTTACATTGTTAGTTCATCTGTAACGTTTATGACTACATCGTTTAGTAGTGGTTCTACAATTTTTGGTGATGATATTACAGATACACACCAAATTACTGGTTCATTATTATTATCAGGGAGCTTTTCATTTATTGAAATAGATGGTGGAAACTTCTAAAAGTAAAGGATTCCACAGATGGCCACAACTAATACCATTAAATTAAAAAGGAGTAATGTACAGTCCAATGTTCCAAGCTTAGGCGATTTAACATTGGGTGAATTGGCTGTCAATACTTTTGATGGTAAGATTTTTATAAAGAAAAACGATGGCTCGGATTCATTAGAAACAATTGTTACAACTCATGCACAGATAACGGGTTCAATTGAACTTACATCAGCAGTAACTTCATCGTTTCAACTTATAACCAACGATTCTCCGACTGGAGACTTATTAACTATTAGAGTGGGTGGTGATGATAAAGTAACAGTTAATTCGGATGGTACATTTATAATAAAAGAAGTAAATACACTTCCAACTGGAGAAGTCGGTGGGCTTGCTGTAAGTGGAAGTAATTTTTTCATATACTTATAATGGAAAAGATATTTTTTAATATTTATTGTTAAACACATATAACTAACGTTCGAATAGAACACATTTAAAAGAGGAAAATAAAATGGCAGAATGGAAAAAGGTCATAGTTAGTGGTAGTAATATATCACAACTTAACAACGACGCTAACTATGTAGCATCAACGGGTGGCGGTATTGTATCAGGCTCATCCCAAATCACGATGGGTGGAGACCTATCAGGAACGGCAGACAACGCACAAATCGAAGCCGGTGTTGTAGGAACAACAGAACTTGCATCCAACGCAGTAACAACTGTTAAGATTACAGATGCAAACGTAACAGCAGCTAAACTTGCATCCAACGCAGTAACTACTGTTAAGATTAATAATGATGCAGTAACTCAAGCTAAGATTGCTGATGACGCAGTAGGAGCAGACCAATTAGCATCAGATTCAGTAGTAGAAGCATCTATCGTAGATGGTCAGGTAACAAATGCAAAATTAGCAAATAACTCTGTGGCCACGGGCAACATTGTAGATGCAAACGTAACAGCAGCTAAACTTGCAACCAACGCAGTAACTACTGTTAAGATTACAGATGCAAACGTAACAACTGCAAAACTTGCAGCTGATGCAGTAACTGCCGCTAAGTTAGCAGATGATGCAGTTGTAACAGCTAACATTGTAGATGCAAACGTAACAACTGCAAAACTTGCAGATGATGCGGTAACTTCAGCTAAATTAGATGGTACTATTGGATTACTTTCAGGTTCGGCTCAAATCACGCTGGGTGGAGACCTATCAGGAACAGCAGACAACGCTTCGATAGATGCAGGTGTTGTAGGAACAACAGAACTTGCAACTAACGCAGTAACAACTGTTAAGATTACAAATTTAAATGTAACTGAAGCCAAACTTGCTGATAGTGCGGTATCAACCGATAAAATCGCACCTGATGCAGTAAATGGTGATAAAATCGCTGATGACTCAATTAATTCAGAACACTACGTTGATTTATCTATCGATACAGCTCATATTGCAGGCCTTGCAGTAACAGAAGCAAAAATCAATGGTGGCGCTGTAACAACTGCAAAACTTGCAGCTGATGCAGTAACTAACGCTAAGTTAGCAGACGACGCAGTTGAAACAGCTAACATTGTAGATGCAAACGTAACAACTGCAAAGATTGCAGATGATGCGATAACCGCAGCTAAGATTGCAGATAACGCGGTTGGTGCGGCAGCGATTGCAGCAAACGCAGTAGGTACATCTGAATTAGCAGCAACCATCTCAGGTGCACACACATTCTTTGGATTAACAACAACAGGTGATATGGCAGTGGGTGGTAATTTATCTGTAGCTGGTACAACAACAACTATTAACACTACTAATTTAACGGTAGATGACCAATTAATTCTATTAAATTCAGGTTCAACATCCGGCGATAGTGGTTTTGTATTTGGTGGTTCTAATGGTGCTGCAAACGTTGGTAGTGCACTTGTACACGATGATACAGACCAGAGACTTAAGTATCTTACTGGAAACCTTGACCCATCATCTACTGGTAACTTCTTTGTACCAGCAGCAGGCAACGCGAACTTCTACTCAATTGTAGGTGCATTTGAAGGTACAGAAGCTAACGCAGCACTTGCAGAGGCTGATAAAGTAGGTAACATCAGAGTTGAATCATCAGAGATTTATATTTACGTTTAATATTTAATCAAAAAAGTTATAGAGTATGGGACTTTCAAATATAAGACGTAAAGATACAACTGAATCTAAAGCTGAGCATCAATTTACAAATGAGGAGTTAGATTTCCTCTTACAATTAATTGCCAACTCTTCATTTGAAGGAAAGGATGTACAACTTGTGTATCAAACGGCATTGAAGATTCAAAATCTGATTAAAAACGGATAAAACAGAAACCCCCACAGAAATGTGGGGGTTTTTTGATTTAATATTATGAATTACATATTTATACTAAAGAATAAAAGGTATAGATATGTCTAGAAATTATATGATTTTATCTACTTCCGAAACGGGAAGTGTTAATTACAATGAAGTTCTACAATCTGGTTCAGATACACACAGAACAGATGCAAGTGGTTCTTTAACCTTTGTGAAGTGGGAAGGGGTAAGTGTTCCAGCATCTATAAATGCCCTTACAACAAAAGATGGGCCATACACATACTCAGAAATAATAAATATATTAACGGGTTCGGAATGGGCCTCAGAAGAGAGTTAAGATATGAAAGTAGGACCAAAACTTTTAGGTAGTAAAAACGTAGTTTTTTCTGTAGATGCGGGGAATCAAAAATCATACACTGGTTCAGGAAATGGTTGGCGTAATAAAGCGGGGCGTGGTTCAAATGGTACATTAGAAAATGGAACTACATACAATACCACAGCACTAGGTTGTATGGATTTTGATGGTACTGATGATTTCGCATCATTAGAGGTTGATACATCTGTATTTAATTATCAATCTCCATTTACAATCTCTTGTTGGTTTTATATTGATACTTTAGTAAGTGCTACAAATGCAAGATTGTGGGATAAAAGTGATGAAGCCACATCTGGCAAGCGCGCGGATAGAGAAAGAACTAATGCGGGATTCTCACTTTTAATCAAAACCAATGGTAGTACTAATACATTAGTTCCAGCATTAGATGGAGCACAAACATCAATGGCAGTCGCAGTTGATACACTAAGATGGAATCATATAGCAGTAGTATATAATACCAACTCAGTTTCACTAATGTTAAATGGTGGTTCAGCTACAACAACATCACATAGTGGTAATCTATCAAACATTACAACAACCAACAATTTAACGATTGGTAATACATTGAGAGGGAATCGACCATTAGATGGTAAAGTAAGTAACTTACAAATATACAATAAAGTACTAACTAACAGTGAAAATAATAATAATTATATAGTTACAAAAAATAGATATCAATAAGTTATGGGAATTTTTAGAGCACCAAATATAGCCACAAATTCATTAGTATTTTGTGTAGACCCCGCAAATCACAAATCATATACCGACGGTTCAACCGCATATGATATTGGTGGTGGTAGAGATGAAGGAAGTAATGCATTAGTAACCCTAAGTTCCATAAACTCCGCAAGTTCTATTCTAAACGATGGTGTTGGTAAACGATGGGATTTAAATGGTACAAATCAATATTGGAGAATAAATTCATCACCAGCAGGATTCCAACCTGATGCAACCCATGTCAACGATACTGGGTACACTGTAAATGCGTGGATACTTCCAGAAGCCACAACACAACAAGGTATTTTTTGTAATGATGGGGAGGCGAATGCAACATACTATGGTATTACAACATTTATAAACGCAAGTGGTTATTTGGGTATGTCAACGGGTGATGGTGGAGGTTCAAACCCAGCAAACAGAAGAACTCGATTAACACAAAATGATATTTCAGCAAACCGATGGATATTTGCATCATTTGTATTCTGGTCAGACCCGGCAAAATGGCAGATATATATTGATGGAAATGCCCAACTCATGCAAACTTCAACTGGAACTGCAACTTCAATTGGATATTCGGGCTCAACATCAGGTGCGATTGGTCTCACTAACAATAATTATTTTAATGGTGGTATTGGTGGGCTTTGGGTGTATGACAGACGACTGGTATCAGATGAAATAAATGCAATATACGAAAAGACCAAATTTAAATATAATGACCCTGCTTAACTTTTATTAAACTATTTATATACTTATTAGTACAAGCTTTTGTATCGGCCCGAAAGGGAAGTGGGCTTTTAGTAACCAACCATATAAAACGGAATAAAGGATATGCCAAATTGGAAAAAAGTAATCACTTCAGGAAGTGATGCAACGTTAAACTCTTTAAACCTATCCGGCGTAGTAAATGCGAACACGGATACTGATAAATTCTTAGTATTAGATTCTGCGGGAAATGTTGATTTTAGAACAGGCACCCAAGTACTTTCAGATATCGGAGCCGGTAGTGGTACAGGTACTGTTGACACCTCAGGAACACCAGTAGCTAACGACTTCGCTAGATTTACCGATGCCGATACAATTGAAGGTAGGAGCTATGCAGAAGTACGTTCGGATTTAGATTTAGAGATTGGAATAGATGTTCAAGCATACGATGCGGGTTTAAATGCAATAGCTGGCTTAGCAACAACCAATGGTGGATTTATCGTTGGTAATGGCTCAACATTTGTATTAGAAACTGGAGCAACCGCAAGAACTTCATTAGGATTGGGTTCATTAGCAACACTAAATACAATTAGTAATAGTAACTGGAGTGGTACTGATTTAGCAATTGTAAATGGTGGTACAGGCGCATCTACCGCAGCAAATGCAAGAATTAACTTAGGATTAGAAATTGGTCAAGATGTTCAGGCATATAGTACCCTATTAACTGCAGTTGCAACATCTAACTATACTGGTGATAATGCAATTAATACGGTAGGTACAATCACACAAGGAACGTGGCAGGGTGATGATATTGCATTGGCACATGGTGGTACTGGTACTTCACTCGCAGACCCTAATGATGATAGAATTCTTTTTTGGGATGATACCGCTGGCCAAGTGGCTTGGTTAGATATTGGTACGGGGTTATCCATAGGGGGTAACGTACTGAGCTCAACTGCTGGTGGTGGTAGTGGATACGAATGGTTTGATGGTACAACATATGCATCGGCATCAGTAGATGTTAGGGTAACGGGTTCGTTATCAGTTCTCTCAGGGTCGATAACAGCTTACAAATCTGGTTCAACTGGTGATGATGTTGTAATGGCTATTGATGGGGCGCAGGGTAGATTGTTCGAAGTAACAGACCAACTATCAGGTTCTTTATTTTCGGTAAATGATATATCAGGTATTCCAATTTTTGAAGTATTCTCAGATGATACTGTTAATATTGGTACATTTAACAATGAGGCGATTATAGTATCAGGAGATACTTGTACCGCAACTGGTTCATTTACTGGACTCTTCCGTGCTGAGGATGGTTTGGTTGGAAAACCAGCGATTTTCTTTAAAGATGATACAAATACTGGATTCTATAGAGGAACTACCGATACTATCTCAATAACGACCGGTGGAACACAAAGGGGAACAATTAATAACAATGGGTGGCGTGTAAATAATGGTGCCTTGGGTGTTGATGTTGCTGCAAGTACTATTGATGGTAGAATTGATGCTGGTAACGATATCGTAGCGTATTCATCAGATAAACGATTAAAAGAAAACATTAATCCAATTGAAAATCCTTTAGAGAAAATAGATAAACTATCAGGATTTACATTTAATTGGAATGAAACGGCAAATAAATTAGCAGGATTTGATAGAAATCAATCAATGGTGGGTGTATTTGCACAAGATGTAGAAAGTGTATTGCCTGAAGCAGTAAAAAGAGCACCATTTGATAATGATGGTAGTGATGGCTCACTTTCAGGCGAAAACTATCTAACTGTACAATATGAAAAGTTAGTTCCATTACTGATTGAATCAATCAAAGAACTTAAAGCTGAGATTGAAGAACTTAAAAGGAGATTGTAATGACATTACCATCATCGGGACAAATTAGTATAGGTGATATCGTAAACGAAAAAGGGCTGGCTCAAGGTAATGATTCCCTCGAAAGCCTATCTACAACAAATATAAATTCAAACTCAGCACCTAACCTACCTGACCAAGTACAACCCCACGCAATATCTGAATTTTATGGATATAACCATAATGCAGCTGCATCACTTACAGCATATAATGCATCAACCTTACAAGCAAATCCCAGCCAGGCCTGTGCCCAAACTTTCTTTACAACGTACTATCACGATGGAGCTGGTGCGGACCCCACTACTGGTGATAATGTATATAGTAATTCAAAGGGTACGGCTCAACCAGGTGATGGTAGTTACAAATATGCATCTCAAAACGCTTACTACAACCTTTCTGCAGGCGTAGTAACTGGTTTTGGAGGCTGTCGTTCTGAAAGAAGATTAAAGAAAAACATTGAATATATTGGAACATCTCCAATGGGAATTCCTATATATCATTTCGAATATAAAAATCCAGAACACGCCCCGAATGGTATAGGTAGATATGTGGGTACTATGGTAGATGAATTACAAAGATTAGGACTTTCAGATACATTATCCACCAAAGATGGTGATGTGTGGGTAGATTACAATAAATTAGATATAGACTGTAAATTAATATAAATGGATGCATTTGAAAAATATTTAAAGGGTGATGTATCATATAGTGAACATGCCTTAACGGTAGCTGGAATGGAGTGCTGTGACATAATGTCGGATGATGAAGATGAATTGATGTATGAAAGTGCTAAAATTCTATGTTCAAATGGTGGTTCTGTATTAAACGTTGGTTTTGGTATGGGTATAATTGATTCATATATTAGAGAACATAACCCAACCGAACATTGTATTATAGAAGCCCATCCACAAGTATGTGATAAGGCGCGGGAAATGGGATTTGACCCTATTGAGGGTGCTTGGGAAGATATTATCCCACAATTTATTAAAGATGGTAAGAGATTTGATAGTATCTACTTTGATACGTTTCCATTTGATTATGTGAATTGGCCCCAATGGGGAAGATTCTCAGAAATTGTACCTAAGATTCTAAAACCAAATGGTATTTATTCTTATTTTAATGAAATTTCATCATATGTAGAAAAATGTGAAGAAGTAGTAGATTCGTTTGGCTGGGAAAAGCATATAAAAGTAATTACATTTGATAGAGGTGATTATAATCTGATTTGGTACATAAACAAATGATTCTTTAGTTATCTCCATATTTATAACAAAGATTAAGGAGAGTATATGGCGGTAAATATTCCAATATGGCCTGGTTCATCATCGTTTTCAGAAGGAAGTACTCCATTTGGGTATTATGATAGTGATGTAGAGTTCACATCATCTGCAGATAAAACTGCAGGGTGGTGCGCTAAACGATTGGGGTATCCTATTGTCGATATTGAACTACAGGATATTAATTTTTATGCATGTTTTGAGGAGGCAGTTACTGAGTACTCATCACAAGTAAACCAATTCAATATTAGAGAAAATCTATTAAACCTTAGAGGTAGTTCGACGGGTTCAAACTTATCACAAACACAACTAAACGCAAACTTAGGTGGATTAATTTCATTATCTAAAGATTATGGAACTGAAGCGGGTAGTGGTGGTAGAGTAACATACTATACGGGTTCATTTGAAGTAAATACAAATCAACAAGTTTATGATTTAACAGATGCAGATAATGTAACACTTGAAGTTGGTACTCCTGGTGTTGATAAGATTGAGATTAAAAAGATGTTACACAACGCACCACCTGCGATGGTAAGATACTTTGACCCATTTATTGGTACTGGATTAGGTTCACAACAAATGATGGATACTTTCGGATGGGGTAATTACTCACCAGGGGTATCGTTTATGATGCAACCACTTTATGATGACCTTTTAAGATTACAAGCAATCGAATTCAATGATATGGTTCGTAAATCTCAATATGGATTTGATATCCAAAACAACAGAGTAAGATTATTTCCAGTTCCTGAGCATGAGTACACTGTGCACTTCCATTACATTTTAGAATCTGATAGAAGTAACCCAGTAGTATCAAATTCGGTAGTATCTGATTATTCAAATGCTAGATTTGATAGAATTCAGTATTCAAACATCAATCATGTGGGTAAGCGCTGGATTGAAAAATATACATTAGCATTGGCGAAAGAGATGTTGGGCGCGGTTAGAGCTAAATTCTCGTCAATTCCGATTCCAAATTCAGAAGTAACGTTGGATGGGGCAGATTTAAGAAGTGAGGCAGCTACAGAAAAGGAAATCTTAATCTCAGAATTAAGAGAAAACTTAGAGGCAACCTCTCGTAAAGCATTATTACAAGCACAACAAGAAGAATCTGAGGCAATGGAACAAACATTGAACAGAGTTCCTCGCGCAATTTATATAGGATAACAAATGGCATTATTTGGTGGACAGAGAGATGCAGATTTGTTTAGGAAGCTTAACAAAGAGTTAATTACGGATATCATTGATACCGAAGTTTACTACTATAAGATTATTTTGGATGATACCAAGCGTAATCTATATGGCGAAGGTAAAGATAAGGTGTACTACAATCCAGTAAAAATTCCTACGTTAGTTGATAGAACAAATGCAGAGCAAATTTTTGATGAATTTGGTTCATCATACACCAGAAATGTTAATTTCTACTTCCTAAGAGATACTTTGGTTGATAAAAACGTATATCCTGAAGTTGGTGATGTGATTGAGTGGAACGATGAGCAACATATAGTTGATGTAACCTTTACAAATCAGTTCTTTGCTGGTAAGAATCCTGAAACTTGGGATGGTGGTGATACGCAAGGTTATAATGTATCGATTATATGTGAAACGCATGTTGCTAAGAAGAGCCAATTGAAGTTAAGAGATGATTTCAGAGTTGGTAACAATGATAATAATAACGATTTACCTGTAGGAATCTAAGATGGCACAAAAATATAGACAAAATAGGGATGAAAAAGTTGATTTGAAGAGAACTCAGAGTTCTTTTTCAGATGACCCTAAGTTGAATAAAGCCAGACAGGTATCACGGCGCAATGATGACGTAAAAAATGTATCGGTTGGTATCTATGATATTGATTTGGCATTCAAAGATTTCTTAGAAAGGGATGTAAAACCAACAATAGAAGAGAATGGAAAGTTTATACCTGTGCCTGTGATGTACGCATCGCCTGAAAATTGGGCATCTGCTCAAAAAGATGGGTTTATGCGAGATGGGAATGGTAAAGTACAAACTCCTTTGATTTCATTCAAACGAAATTCATTGGATATCAACACCGAATACTCTAAGTTGAAGGTTTTGACCGATGAAGATACATCACATCCATTTGTAAAAAGGTATTCCAGAGAAAATAGGTATGATGCATTCTCCGAATTGATTGGGCAACGACCTGTGCAAGAGAAATACATCGTAGATAGACCAGATTATGTTAACATTCAGTATGATGTAATCGTTTGGTGTGATTTTATGGAAGATTTGAACAAATTAGTTGAACAAATCGTATATTTTCAGGGTGGAGCGTTTGGAGATAGATATAAATTCCAAATTAAAGGAGAATCTTACTCATTTGAAACCACAAATGGTGTTGGTGAGGAAAGATTGGTTAGAAGTAACGTAACACTCACCACAAAAGCGTATATTATACCAGAAAACACTGGAACAAAGATAAATACATCCAAAACTTTTGGTACATCAAAAGTGGTTTGGAAATTAAAAGCAGATATTTAATCTTTGATAAAAAATTTTCATATTTATATACTGAAACGTAATTGAAATCAAAAATTTATTAAAAAGTTATGGCTGACGTTAAGAAAATGGAAGAAAAGCAAGTAATCGGTATCGAACAATCGGATATCGATAGAATTAAAAAATTCAGAACGGAATATACTGAGATAGTTTCTCAGTTGGGTGAGGTAGAGGCTGAGATTCTAAACGCAGAGTTAGTACTTGAAAATATTAAAGCTGTAAAGAACAACCTATCAGATTCATTTAGAAAACTGAGGATAGATGAGAAAAATCTAACCGAAGAATTTCAAAAGAAGTATGGTAATGGGGAATTCAATATAGAAGAAGGCACTTTCACTCCTATCCAATAAATATAATCGTTTTGGGTTTTTTGATGTATTTATAGATATATTAAAAACCAAAAGAAATCAATAGGAGAATCAAATGGCAGAAAGAATAGTAAGTCCTGGCGTATTTACAAGAGAAAAGGACTTGTCATTTCTACCTCAAGGGATTGGTGAAATTGGAGCAGCATTAATCGGGTCTACAGTTAAAGGACCTGCATTTGTTCCAACACAGGTACAATCTTTCCAAGAGTTTCAGCAAGTGTTCGGTGGATTGACAGAAGATTCATATCTACCATATACTGCTCAATCTTATTTGGAAGATGCCGGAACTGCAACAATCGTAAGGGTATTAGGACAAGGTGGATACACACTCGAAAACCCAGTGGCATTGACAGTATCATCATCGTATGGTAGTAAAGTAGTAGCAGTACTACATCCAACAACACAAATCATATCAGATACAGATGTGTTTAAATCATCATCAATTACAGACCACAATGGTTCATCTGATGTATCGGCATCATTGTTCACATTAACATTGAGTGGTTCTGAAGCAACCGAAGCTAATTACTCAGCATCTTTAAATCCTACAAATGATAACTACTTTACTAAGTTATTTGGATTTGGAGCTAGAGGTTCTGAAGATGCATATGTTTACTCAAACTTCAAAACATTCCAATCTGCTTCATTTGCATTAGATGGTGAGATTCCTGTAGTAACAATTGATGTTGTTAAAGATATTGAGTATGAAAACGCTTACGCTGAGGCAGCTACTCCGTGGATTACTTCACAAAAAGTTGGTGGTAACACAACTAACTTAGTTAAGTTCCATACGTTATCACATGGTAATCCAACTAACTACGAATTCAAAGTGGGTATCCAAGATATCAAACCAGCTGGAACTGTTGCAGGTTCTGAGTATGGTTCATTCACTGTAGTGGTTAGACGAGTAGACCAAGACAAAATTAGTGGAACACCATTCGTAGGTGTGGTTGATTCAGATATCAGACCTAACTTAGTGGAATCATTCCAAAACGTTAACTTAGACCCTGATTCACCAAACTATATCGCAAGAGTGATTGGTGATAAGTACATTACTGTTGATGCAAATGGTAAATTATCAACTAATGGTGATTACCCTAACAATTCAGCAAATATCAGAGTTGAAGTATCAACTGCTGTTGCTAACAAAGGTATCGATGAATCATTAGTACCATTTGGATTCGCAGCACTACAAAATCCTTATGGAAATAAGTTCGCATTACCAAATCCATCATACGTTGTATCACAATCAATCAACGAATCTTACAATGAGAAAGCATTTTTAGGATATAACTTTGATTTCGCTACAACTGATAACTTAAACTTCTTAGCACCAACACCTTCATCGAATGGTGCTACTGTAGGTACTGCATTCTACTTAGGTGATTGTCGTGATGAATCGGCTGATGCATCTGTAGCACTAAGTGGTACATTATCAGCTAAGAAATTCTTAGTTCCGTTCCAAGGTGGTTTTGATGGATACAAACCAAACAGAGTTGTTAACACTGGTAATGATATCCTTGCAGGAAACACACAAGGATGGGATTGTTCTTCAAACACCGCAACAGGTACTGTGGCATTTAGAAAAGCAATCAATGCAGTATCTAACCCAGATGAGTTTGATATCAATATGTTGGTAATCCCTGGTCTTATCCACAGATACCACTCTTCAGTAACCACATTCGCTAAAGATATGTGTGAAGATAGACAAGATACATTCTTTGTAATGGATGCATCTGCATGGGGTGATTCAATCGCAACTGCAACTAACGCAGTTCAGGCATTTGATTCAAACTATGTAGCATCTTACTACCCTTGGGTTAAGATTCTTAACACAGATAAGAACAAACCAGTATGGGTGCCACCATCAGTAGTTCTACCAGGCGTTATCGCATTTAACGACCAGGTTGCCGCTGAGTGGTTCGCTCCAGCAGGTTTGAATAGAGGTGGTTTAACTTCAGTTATCGAAGCTAAGACACGTTTGACAAGAACTGAGAGAGATGAACTCTACGAAGGTAGATTGAATCCAATCGCTACGTTCCCAGGTCAGGGTGTTACGGTATTTGGACAGAAAACACTACAAGCTAAACCATCAGCATTGGATAGAATCAATGTAAGAAGATTGTTAATTGCTGTTAAGAAGTTCATCGCTTCTTCAACTCGTTACTTAGTGTTCGAAAACAACACAGCGGCTACGAGAAACAGATTCTTATCAATCGTTAACCCTTACTTGGAATCAATCCAACAAAGACAAGGTTTATACGCATTCCGTGTTGTAATGGATGAAACTAACAACACACCAGACGTAATCGATAGAAACGTTATGGTGGGTGAGATTTTCTTACAACCAGCTAAGACAGCGGAATTCATAGTTCTTGACTTCAATGTATTACCAACTGGGGCAGCGTTTCCAGAGTAAATGAAAGATAATTTAGTTCCCCCGAAAATTTTGGGGGGACTAAATACTTTTTTGAAAAGAACTATATTTATTAGAAAGAGATAATAGGAGACATAAATGGCACAATTATTAGACCCAACAGAAGTAATGTTCACATCATTCGAACCGAAGATGTCGAACAGGTTCATTATGTACATCGAAGGAATTCCAGCGTACTTAGTGAAAGCAGCCAATAGACCTGAGATAACAAATGGTAAAGTTACCATTGACCATATCAACGTTAGAAGATACGTGAAGGGTAGAAGTGAGTGGAGTGATTTAACAATTTCATTGTACGACCCAGTAGTTCCATCAGCAGCACAAGCAGCAATGGAGTGGGTACGTTTACATCACGAATCTGTAACTGGTAGAGATGGTTACTCTGATTTCTACAAGAAAGATATCACATTTAACAGTTTGGGTCCTGTTGGTGATAAAGTAGAAGAGTGGACGTTGAAGGGAGCTTACATCCAAACGGCTAAGTTCTCAGATATGGATTACACAGGTGAAGATTTAGCAACTGTAGATTTGACACTTACATACGATTACGCAATACTACAATATTAATTTTCGGATTGTACTACTAATTACAAATTGGTAATTGAGAACCCCAACAGAAATGTTGGGGTTTTTTCACTTATAAATCCAGAGTTACATATTTATATACGGTTAACCACTAATATAGTTTTAAAACAAAGAGTAATGTTATGAGTACAGAAAAGCAATTACAAGATGAGTACACTGCACCAACTTCCAATCAGGAAATGGTGGAGATGGCTAAACAACAATACGAACAAAAGAAGGTATCGGATTACAAATTCCCTACTGAAATCGTAGAGTTACCATCCAAAGGGTTGATATACCCAAAGGAGAATCCACTATCATCAGGAAAAGTGGAAATGAAATATATGACTGCAAAAGAAGAGGATATTCTTACAACACAGTCATACATTAGAGATGGTTCGGTGTTAGACCGACTATTCCAATCCCTTATTATCTCAAATGGAGAGGGCTTACCAATTAAATATATTGATTTGGTAACGGGAGATAAGAACGCCATTATGATTGCCGCCAGAATCTTAGGATATGGTAAAGATTATGAGGTAGAAATCGAAGACCCGACTCGACCAGGTACGAAACAAAAAGATGTTATTGATTTAACACAATTTGAAAATAAGGATTACGATGGTTCGGGACAAGTAGAACTTCACAAAAACGAATTTGAATATATACTACCTCGAGCAGGCCGTAAAGTTACATTTCAAGCGTTGAGTGAAAGTAAAGAACGTAAAATCAAACATCAATTGGAGGATTCTAAAAAAGCTGCAAGACGTATGAAAGATACTACAGATAGACAGCTTACAACCAGATTGAAAAACACAATTTTATCAGTTGATGGTGAAACCGACCAAAATGTAATAAACAACTTTGTGGATAACGAGTTATTTGCGGTAGATTCCAGGTCTCTCAGAGCGCATATAAACTCAGTTCTTCCAGATATCGATATGACGTATGAATTTATTTCTGAAGAGACTGGGGAAAGGAGAGATATGCAACTACCGTTAGATGTCGGGTTTTTTTGGCCTAAATCATAACTATAGGAAGCATTTACACTCTCACATTTTTGATTTAATTTATCACGGGAATGGTGGATTTACTTGGAATGATGTCTACAATATGCCTGTTTGGGCTAGGAAATTCTACATTGGTAAAATTGTAGAGTTCAAAGAAGCTGAACGGAAGGCGCATGATAAGGAAATGAAAAAAGCAAAATCAAAAAGAAGATAATATGAATACCCAACAATTTTGTTGGGTATTTCTATATTTATACTATATAGAACTAATTGGATATTCAGTATGAGTAAGAAACTATCATTAAAAGAACAACTACATAATCCTAAGTTAAGAGAAGGTATTCTTGATGGGTTACTTAATAGAATTAAACAAGGAAAAATTAAAGCCAAAGAAAAAGAAATCATGCAATTATTGATTTCACTATATGGTTCTTGGGATAAGGTTCCTGAGTGGAGAAAACAACACCACGGTTTAAGTTAATGGGATTATAAATGGCCAAAAAAGATTCAGGTAAAGCATATAAGCAAAATCTGCAAGACGCTAATCAGTTTGCTAGAAACCTTAAAGATGAGATGATGAATCTCGAAGGGGTTTCCGAATCAACACGCAAAAAAATGGCAGAGATGGCGGGTGAATTAAAAGGCCAGGTAGATATATCCGATAAAATCAATACACTTATCCAAGAAAGAAACGCTTTCATAGAAGAAGAGGTAAAGAATGGTAGAGTAGTATCTGATAAAGCGTTGGAATACTTAGATACAAACATCGAAATTCTAAAGAACCAGAAAGAAATAAACGATATCAACGAATCCCGAAAGGGTATTCTACAAGAGATATTAGGTATCGATAGTGATATCGAAGAAGCCATTGTAAGTGGTGGTATGAAGGTACTATTCTTAAATAAAGCATTTGAGAATGTAAGTGCTAATGTATCAAGAATGTATGATGGCGTTAAATCCAATGTAACGGAATTGGGACTTGCTGGTGGTGAGGCGATGAAACTGCAAGGTAACATCGAACTGGCATCTATGAGTATGACCGGATTCCTATATGGTTCAGATGCTGTAGCCGCATCTGCAAAAGCAATCACCGAAGAATATGGTAACGTTAATGCAGCAACCACAGATTTAATCAAAGGGGTTACTGAGGTTTCTTCATTGACGGGAGATGCATCAACCGCACTAAAACTAACCGAAGCATTTGAATCTGCCGGAGTTGAGGCTGGTGATGTAAAAGATAAAATTTCTGATATAGCTAAGGAGGCCGGTGTATCTGGTCAATTAGCAGTAAAAGGTCTTGGTGACCAAATGCACAGATTGGTTGGTGCGAGCGAAGAAGAATTAGAACTTATCATCAAAGGTAATATCGAACTTCAGAAGCGTGGTATGACAATGGGTGAAATCGAAGATTTATCTAACAATATGTTGGATATTGAAACTTCGATGAGAAATGAGGCTAAAGCTAGAGCAATGTTTGGTAGAGATATTGGCGCTAATGAGATGAGGTCTCTTTCGTTACAATTACAAACTGCAAAGACCGAAGAAGAAAGAACCAGAATCGCTACACAGATGTCCGACCTCTTAATGGAAAAGGTGGGTTCAGCAGAAGAGTTTAACAACATGTCGTTGAAAGAGCAACAGATTATGGCTCAATCATATGGCATGAGTGTTGAAGATTTGGCAACCAAAATACAAACTACAGAAAAGCAAAAAGAACTTACAGAAAAGTATGGTGAATATGCGGGGTTAGTGGAAGGTGCACAGGGATTTTTAGCGATGGGTGCTAGTGCTGTTGGTAATATGACTTTGGAAATGGTTAAGTTGATTGCTAAAACCGCTGTTATGAATATGATGATGGGTAAGGGTGCTGGATTTGGTAATCTAAAAGATGGTGTAAAGAGTATGTTTGGTAAAGGTGGCGGTGGTGCCGCTGGCGGTGGGGGTAGTGTTCCTGGTCTAAGCCAAACACAAGATGCTGGTGGACAGGCCGGGCAAGCTGCACAAGGTAGTGGTGGTGGATTAAAATCACTTGCCGATGGTTTAAGAGAAATGGGTGATGGTAAAGTATTAGCAGGTGTTGGTGTAGTTGCATTAGCAGGACCTGCATTTGTGGTAGCACTCCCATCCATTCCATTCCTATTGTTTATGGGTAAAGTTAAACTAAAAGCATTGGAAGAAAATTTTGGAAGTTTGGGTAGAGGTTTAGCTCAAATGCCACAGGGTGCGTTAGGTGCACTAACAATGATGTTAGTGGGACCGGCACTTGCGGTAGGACTATTAGCAATTCCATTCTTAGCATTCATGTCTATTCCAGCAACTGGACCTATAATTCAAGCAAACTTTACAGCATTAGCCGCTGGTTTAGCAGCATTTGGTAATCCGGGTACGGCTGTGTTTGTATTAATTGGTATTGGATTGATGGCAGCATTAGGTGCGGCTATGATTCCTTTCGCATTCGCATTATCTTTGTTATCACCATTAGTAGAGGCATTTGGTAATGTTATTGTAGGTGTTATGAGCGCAGTTCCACCAATCATTCAGGCAATAGCCGATGGGTTCGTAACAATGTTAGGCGCGATAACACCTGAAGCAATCGGAGGATTATTGTTATTAGGGCCCGCTTTAATGTTAGCATCAGTTGGTATGTTGGCATTCTCAGCATCACTAATGGTTGGTGCTTTTGCTAGTTGGTTTGGTGGTGGGTTAGTAGACCAAATAGTATTGTTGGGAATGGTCGGTCCTGGAGTTAGAGATGCTGGTGAAGGATTGGCATCGGTAGCGGATAATATGTCGATAGTTACTGAATCTATGAGTGGTATGGGTGATTTAGTATCACCAATGTACCAATTATCAGGCGCATTATATTCTATAAGTGGTGGCTTGGTAGCAGTTGCTGGTGCGGGATTACTCGCAATACCAATATTTGGTGCAATCGCTGGATTAGCAGCTCTAGCACCTACATTAATGGGTCTTGGTGAGTTCTTCGGTTTTGGCGGCGGTGATTCTGAGAGTTCAGATAGTAGTGGTGGTGGTAACGCAGAATTGTTAGAAGAGATAAAAGGGTTACGCAGTGATATTAAAGCACAACCTATTGTACTAAACATCGATGGTAAAGCAGTACAGAAGATAACAAGAGTACAAAATAGACAGAGTGTATCAACAAGAGGATTTAGCTAATGGCACTGAAAGATATGAAATCGGATTTGTCCAAGTTTAGAATGCCAAAGAAAGAACCTTTGGAATCTAAGAAGAGAGAGGATATAAAATCAAACCAGAACCAAACACCATTGAGTTCACTGGTAGATTCAGCTCCGAAAATCCCACGTTCCCAAACAACAACAAATAAAGAGGGTGTAAACCCAAACAAAGTTCAGCAGGGTGATAAGTTCAAAGGTGAAACATCGGCAACACCTATGGATAACTCAGAGAAGTTCAAAGGTGAAACTACACCAACTCGAATGAGTTTGGAACAAAGATATTTAGGTCAGACTACACCAGAAAAGATGGATAATTCACCAAACTACTTAGGTGAAACAAATCCACAACCGATGGATAACTCAGAAAAATTCTTAGGTGAAACAACACCATCAAAAATGGATTCATCAGAGCAGTTTTTAGGGGAAACTACTCCAAATCGTATGGATACATCGGAGAGATTTTTAGGGGAAACGAATCCATCTAAAATGGATAATTCTGAGAAATTCTTAGGGGAGACAACACCAAAAACAATGGATAATTCCGAAAACTATCTCGGAGAAACAACCCCTACATCAGCAGCACCACAATCTAAGTTTTTGGGTGAAACCAACCCAACTCCTATGGATAATACATCAAAATTCTTAGGCGAAACTACTCAGAAGTCAGCTGCACCAGAATCAAAATTCTTAGGTGAAACAACTCCAACTGAGATGAACAATGAATCGCAGTATTTGGGAGAAACAACTCCAAATTCAGCTGCACCACAATCTCAGTACTTAGGAGAAACAACTCCAACTGAGATGAATAATCAATCTCAGTACTTAGGTGAAACAACTCCAACCGATATGGATTTGGGGGCACAATTCTTAGGTGAGACTACTCCAAGAAACTTCAAAACCCCAAACAACAAAGATAAGCAGGCGGTTACCCCACCATCTGTGGATATGTTTACAAACGATAAGGCAATTGGATTTACTCAGAACTTTACTGATAAAACTAAAACGAAATTTGTTGGTATAAATCCTGATAATACTCAGTTTGATAATGCAAGTTCATTATATAGTAACTTTAGTGGGGCATTTAACGGACTATCGTTCAGAGCTGGATATGGTAAGTTCAAAGTGGGTAAAGAAACTGGATTGACTCAGAGATATAACTTTGATACAAAGTATTATGTAGATACTGAATTAACAAATCCAAGCATATCCAAATTACATGAGATGAAGAACTCACCTTCATTCTTAGATGAAATGTATCACAAATACAATCTTAGAGATGATGCATTTAATTTAGGAACGGCTGCGTTCGCACATCCATTGATTATGAGAGGTATTCAACGAAAACCAATCGATAAAGGTGAACCTCAGAAGTGGGGATTTGGATTCCCAGTTGATGATGGGTTGGTTAGAGGTGGTATTGTTACTGCAGTTGATAGGTCGGTAGTAGATGCTGTTAGACTTGGTAAGTGGATGATTTCTGTAAATGGATTACTATGGGGAATCAAAAATGTGGGGTTACAAGCATCTAATCCAAATGTAGAAACCCTTACTGGTAAGCGGTTAACTAAAACTTGGACTCCTATTAACACAATCGCATCGGCAATTGGTGGATTTGTAGGATTAAGACCAAAACGACATGGATTTACTCCATTTGACCCTGATGTTGAAACGTATGGTAATACACTAAAAGGTAAGGGTATAACTCATATTGATGATGTAACTCTCGGTATTCCACTTACTGGAAACCGACTGGTACAATTGTACAATGAAACATTTACAATAGCAGCTAACACAATCAGTACGAGTAAATTTGTTGGTGAACAATTTGATACTCTAACTCTTGGTAAGGGCGGCCCTAACTCATTATATGGATTAATTCCGAATGGGTTATTACCATCTAGAAATGTAAGTACACTTCCAGATTTATTTAGCGGATATACAATCCAAACCCAATATAACCCAACTGAAGGTGGAACTAATCAATCAGGTTTACCAGGTATTCCATTTGATAGAGATGGTAGCGATATTGGTAAGGAGATAAAACCATATACTGAATTTATACCAGAAAGAAACCCAACATCAGACCCCAACGATACCACTAATAAAAAAGTAGGTATTCTTCATAATGATGAATATACATATGAGAAGAATAGAAGTTCAGAAATACCAACGGGCTCTCCTGATGATTACAAAGGTAATGATTTAGGATTGATATGGAATTCATATACAACTGAGGGTAGAGCATCTGATGGTGCATTAAACGTAGAGGCTACACATACATCAAAAGAAAGTCCATTTGAAAAAGAAAGAAATACTGAAGGTAATGTACATCCTATTGAAAAAAATACTACCGCTGGTGAAATAATTAAAAATTACGAAACCATTGCATATGGTAAGATACCAAAAAGAGTTGCCGGTGATACGACATTTAACGATTTCAGAAGCCTTTATGATGGTAATGGAAAAAAGCGAGCCGATGACCAAAACTATATAAATCAGAATATTGAAGCTCGTGTAGGATTCCCATCTGCACCAGCACATGGTACAGATAGAAGTGATAGAACTAAATCATTAACAAGTGATATTGTACAAACATCTGCAATTGGTGATGAAACAAAACCTGATTTAATCAAACTATTATTTAATGTTTATGGTGGTGGTTCACAATCACAAATACAATTCAGAGGTGCTGTAAGTGGTATTACAGAAACATTTTCACCATCTTGGGATTCGTTCAAATATAATGGTAGAGCTGACCAAGCATATAAATACTCTACGTTTGAGAGAAGTTTAAGTTTTAACTTTCAGGTGTATCCTACATCAAAAGCAGAGTTAAAACCACTATACACAAAATTAGAAAGATTATCATCGATGACGATGCCAACTTATGGTACTAATGGATATACTGGTACTTTGGTTACATTCACATTGGGTAGTCTTTGGAAGGATAAATTATCATTCATTGAATCGTTATCATACACATTCTCTGATGAAGTACCTTGGGATGTGGATGAAGAAGCTTCAATGGGTATTGATGTGGCAATTGGAATGAAGATATTAGATGATGCGATTCCACAATATGCAATGGATAAGGTTTACGATTTGGGATAAGATATGGCTAACAGATACGAATACATAGAAGTACTTAAAACGGAAAATGGTAAGAGATACCGAAAAACCGTAAGATATCCTGAAATGAAAAGAAATTCAAAGGATAGATATATCATATCCATACAGGGTGATAGATTAGATAATCTAGCCCACAAATACTATCAAGATGCTAGATTGTGGTGGATATTAGCTAGAGCAAACAATTTGGGTAAGGGTGATTTAAATATCCCAATTGGTATTCAACTACGGATACCATATGACCACTTATCAATCGTTGAAGAATACAACAACTTAAACCAATAATAGTAAAAAAGTATGGCACTTAGTTTTGATAAAAGTATAGACGGGGCACAGAAAACCGAATTGGATGCTAGGAAAGCATATGTTTCAGGTAAGGACGTAAAATGGAACTATCAGAAATATGCTTGGGTTAGTATGCAGGGTACTGGTAAAAGTACAACGGTATTTTGTTCCACAGGTGGCCAGAAGATAGGCGACCCTGGACTTAGAGGGCCTCATATTGATTTGTACGAAACCGAAGGTGGTGTTCGTAGATTTAAACCACAATTAAAATCGGTTAAAATCAGTAATCAAGGTGCACAAGATTATGCTGATTCATTCATATACGAAATTGAAGCCAGTTTTACGTGTTACACTCAAGCACAATTAGATGCTATTGACGCGTGTTACTTCAGAGTGGGTGCTGAGGTTGAATTTAATTTTGGTTGGGAAGGATACTCTGGTGGGGCTAACGTTGGTAAAGTAACAGCGAATGTATATAATTTTGGATTCTCAATGGGAGATGATGGTTCATTTGACTGTAACATAAAATGTATGTCGGCTGCTGGTTTGTGGTCGGCTGATGATATGGGTGGTGTTGAAAAGGATGATGAGGGTGATTCAGATGCAGAAGAGGACCCGCAGGCTGATTTCTTAAAGGGATTACAAAAAGGATTCCGTAGAGCATTTGGTCTTGATGATGATGAAGGGCCAGACTCGGTTGATGATTTAGGAAACAACAAATTAAGATTTAAAAAACACCGCGACCCTTGGGGAATGAGCTATTATTATGCTGCAGAAATTGTAACCGCTCCAGGATGGCTCAATGATGATGAAACGTACGTGGGATATACATCAGTCGAAGATTTATTAAATTTCATAAACTATCAGTCATCTAAAAGTCCAGATAGTATATACAAATACAAACTTGCTGAAGGTAAATTGGGAACTTGGCCTAAAATAGAGGCACTTGGATGCGCAGACCCAAGAAAGTTTATACTTCCGGGTAATCAAGGTAATTATGGCGACCCTAATGATGATAGCTGGGGTGATGGAGATTATGCACTTAATTTTTCAAAATGGGGTAGTAAAGTAGCTGGAGGTGGCACAACTGATGTGGGTGAAATCGCAGTATCTTTACAATTCTTAAATGATAAGTATATGGAATTATCACGGAAGGCTGGATATAAGAGTGGTGTAAAAATGAATCCAAAAGTAGTTGATTACTTAAAGGCTGTTTTTGCTGAATTAGAAGATTTAACTGGTGGATTGATTTCTTTACAACTTATCCCAACTGATGCGAATGGTAATATGCTAGGACCAAATCAGACGGTTAATACTGATACACCAATGACATTACTTCTTGGAAACAAAAAAGCAATACAGGCATCTAAAGTAGAACCATATGTGTTCCCCGCAATTGGTGATGAGTGTATAACGAGAGCTATATCGCTGGATTCGGACTTTGATACAGATATGATGATAGCAGCAACTCCCGTAAACATTACAAAGGGTACAAGTGTAATCGGTGGTCAGTTGGCTGGTGGTGTAAAAACACCATTTAATGCGAATTGTCCAGCCCCACCACCGTTTGGTGGAGATGGCCCTCCTGATGAAGAAGAATTAAAAAAGATTAGATTACAATATGGTAATGGTGGTTTTGATGATTCTAAAGTTTCATCTTACAAAGAGGCATGTAGAAACTATATTTTAAGAAATTGTGCTACTGATTCAAAATTAAAGGATGGTGGTAGATATGGAGAAATTCAGTTTGTTTTGAACCTAAATATTACTTTGGATGGGATTTGGGGAATTCCATATCTAGCAAATATTACAACCGATAGAATACCATCGGCATATAAGCAAAATGCGTTCTTCAGTATAACTGGTGTTGAACATACTTTTGATGGGCAGGGTGATTGGGAGACTTCAATAAACACTGTAATGAGGATGCAATAATGGCACAGAGTGAATACAAACGTAGTAGAGTATATTACTCAAAAGCACAAATTACCAATGGTTTGATTACCAATGGTGGTGAGTGGATGTATTTAGATACCACCGAATATATAGGACAATACCACAAATATGTTACGGGTGAGGTGTTTTCTGAATCAAACTTTGTTGAAGGTAAGTCCAGAAGATTAATACCATATATTGATGTAGCAAGTATTGGTTCAGTTAATGATATGGGTATTGATATCGCAACAAACTATGAGTACGATAGAGTTAAGCAAGTTGATATCAAAAAAACTTTCATTCCAAACCAAAACGTAGAAGAAATTACAGATAAAGATACAAAACGAGCTTATTTCGAAAGATATTTTGGATATAAGCAGAACGATGGTAGAGTTTTAGAATTATCACAAGAAGATTACGCTAAAATTGGTACAAAAGATGGATTAGCAGCTCCAATATGGGTGGGTTTTAAATTGAAGTGGAAAATCAAAGGACCTGTTTATGATATATTGGATGAAATGGGAAATGTTAAAGAATCTGGTGTATTTGATACGAACAAACGCACAACCGAACTCTATTCAGAACAGTATCCCAATCTAAAAAGCAAACTGCTGGACTTTTTGGAATATTATACTCCATAACCCATTAACAAAATTTAACATTTATTTAACATTAGAAATTTGGATATCTCAACCATTATTCGTACTTTAGTAGTGTAAGAATGAGAGATATGAATAAAATAGAAAAATTTCAAAAAGCGATTGAGGGTGTTAAATTTACTCCCGCTCAACAAAAGATTGTTAACAAACTTCTCAATGGATATGAGATTGAGATAGTGAACAAACATCATATGAGTGGTGGTCAGTTAATGTGGAAGAATCCTAACTCTGATTATTTGGAGCATGCTGGAAAGGTTTACAAAGCATTCTTCAATGTGTTCTATCAGATTAAGAAACAAAAAGGAATTGAGATTCCTACCAATCAATTTGTAAGTTAAGAGTATGGGATTACATTATACAGTTACATCCGAACAATGGGAAAAGTTAAATAGGGGTAGTAAACCGCGCTATATGACCGATAAAGAACGTAGGGGTTTAGAAAAACTATACAAAAGTTTGCTTGATAAAAAATAATTTCGTATATTTGATGTATGGTTGAATTTCTTGCTGAGGGAAATATATCTATGAAAGAGGTATATATTCATCCCATTTGGGAGAGTATATCCGTACACCCGCATAATGACGGGTTATCTTTGTTGTATATATACGATATAGAAGAGGATAGAGAGGTTTTAATCAACCTAAAGAACATAGATACCCATACAACCATTTTGGATAAAATTACGTTCTCTTTTGAGAGAGCATATGTGTATGGTAACAAAGGATTACTTAATCACATTCAGATACCAAACTCAGTAGATGCGGGGTGGGTAAAGTACTTACATTCGAACTCACCATTACAATCTATCGCAACACCAACACATACATTTTATCATCGTAGGTTCAGTAACCTAAAAGGAGTTAACAATCTTATCCCAATCTCAAAACAAATAGAGATGATAAGAGATGTTAGAAATGATTTCCTTCAGTATTACGATTTGGGTGGTGTGAGTTTCGAATGTGTGAAGAAATTTGAAAATTTCTATATTAAGCCATTACATAAAGTAGAATCAAACGGAATCTATACAACAAATGGGTTAGAGTGGACAGAGTACCACCCATTCACTATTACATCACGTCCTTCAAACAATTTCGGAGGGATAAATTATGCGGCACTCAATAAGGATGATGGTAGTAGAGATAGGTTCGTAAGTAGGTTCGAAGGGGGTAAGTTGGTACAATTTGATTACGATGCATATCACCCACGTATCATTGGTAAGATGGTAGGTGAACCAATTCCAACAGATGTGAGTGGCCACCAAGCACTTGCCGATATGTATGGGGTATCCTATGATGAATCAAAAGGAATCACATTCCGCCAATTGTATGGTGGGGTGCAAGAGGAATACCGAAGTATTCCACTTTTCGGAAAAGTTTCACACAAAATTGATTTGATGTGGATGGAGTTCAATCGAAACGGATTTATCAAAACTCCAATGGGTAGGGTACTATCTAAATCCAACCTAAAGGATATGAATGCTAACAAACTATTCAACTACCTACTACAAGCAACGGAAACGGAGTTGAATATGAAGATACTTTCAAAAGTGGTTGAATTTTTAAGTGGTATGAAATCGAAAATGGTGTTATACACATATGATTCATACTTATTAGATATACATCCCGAAGAAATGAGTATTTTACAAAATTTAAAGATACTTATAGAAGGGAATGGATTCCCCACAAAAATGGAAATAGGCGATAGGTATTCTGAAATGGAATCTACGAATATTGAAACAATGGATATGATATGAATGAATTTCTTAATGAACTAATCGATTTATGGTGGATAGAGTGTCGTGGTGAACTTGCAAAAAATCCATTATCTGAAAAATCGATTAAAGGACTTAAAAAGGTATTAAGAGAAAAATATGATTTCGATTCCGATGTAATCGAATACATTATAGAAAGTACTGTCAAAACACCTACAAACTTTCACTTAGGTGGTGATAGAACATCAGGCATTGTTGTAGGTAGAAATGATACTGCGGTATCAGCACACCTACATGGTGATGGTGATGAGGATGATGAACCTGGCTATGTTTGGGAAGAAGAGGATGAATCTGAAGAAGAACGTCCTGATAGTGGTGATGATAAAGATAAAGCTGAAAAAGATATTCAAAGAAACGCACTAACTGCATTGGAAAAAGAGAAGATGCAAGAGGTTATTGAAGGGTTGGGAGTTCTCCTATCAGAAGCATCAATCTTTGATTCTAAGTATTCAGTAGGTGATAGATTTTTACCTTTGAAAGCTACGGCGGAACTATTCTCTAAGGGGTTACCTTCTGGTGAGAAGAATCCAAAAGGCCCATTTACAAAAATGGGTGAAATGGATGATGCGGTAGAGGTTAACATTGGTTCAGGTCCAACTGTTTATGTATCTGCAGATGATACAAAGAAAACATATAAGATTACCGCATCCGCAAACCAATTCCGTTCTTTATTTGGTAAGATGAGAAAGGGTGCATCACCTAACAACATCAATTGGAACACCGAAGTATTAGAAACTGCGGCGTGCATGGGATTGTTCGTAAATGGTATCTCAATACTGAATACACTAAATTCAGCTAAAACCCAAGATGAACTTCCAAATGTTGTAGCCAAAGTAAAAGATAAAGTTGTAAAGGCATTGGGGAGTAGTGGAGATTATGCTAATGCTGGTGAGATTAGTAAGAAGTTAGATAACATGCCATTGGGTGATTGGATTCTATTGGGTCAATTGATGGCAGGGATGACTAAATTTACTGATGATATTCTATCGTTTAAACCATACCTAATCCATAAGAGTATTAAAGCATATTATAACGCAACCGAGCGTTCCGATTTGGTCGATGGTGTTAAAGAAAATACAACCGATGCTGTTGTATCAAATGTGCCTGGTCCAGAATTGATAGCAAACTTAGAAAAGGGTATGCCCGTTGAGTATGATGGAAAGGGTGTTTGTACAATCAAAGGAACAAAGATTAAGTTTATTCAAATATCACTTAAAAAAGGTAAGGATTCAGCTCAGTTGGGTAAAATCTACTCATACCTAAAAGATAAGTACGGGTTGTTGAGTAACAATGATGTGTTAGACCTTGCTATTAACGAAGGGTTTAGTGATTTCGTTAAAAGAGGGATGGGTTTTATCAAAAATATTGGTACATCATTCTTATCTAAGTTAAAGCAAGCTGGTGATATGATGCTTTCTATGGGAAAGAAGATATACTCATCATTAACAAAAGCACCAAATAAGCAGGTTAAGGATTTAGAAAAACAATTACAACGTGCTGGTATGACGGGTACAATCAAAGAGGGTATCCTATTGGGTGAAGGTAAAGCATCGATGTGGGAATCTTTTGAAGAGATATCCAAAGACCAGAAATTGTTAGATGTTATTGTGAAAAACACAAACAATGAATTTACCAAACTAAAGAAGGCAGCAGATAAAAACCCCGCGTTTTACTATGCTGGATATAAAGATTTAAAGATAAAAGCACCTGTAACTAAGGATAATGTGGCGAAGTTGATTACCAATTTCCAATCAGCAATTGTTCTACAGAATATGATGGGTGATTTGAATGCAGATGCTAATAAATTGTATTCACAGATGGTATCTTTAGAAAAGGAAATGGTGTATGGTAAAACCACATTACCATTGTATAAGGTATATGGTTTAAGTAAAGATGGTGGTGGAACTGCATATGAACCATACCCTGGCTCAGAGAGTTACGTTGAAGAGAAAATGAATAAAGACCTATCCGATGTGGTAGTGTTCTATCTATATAGTTCTGACCAAAAAACGTATTTCACTTTGAGAGCATATGGGTTATCGGGAATCAACGAAAAGGGTGATTTCAAATATTCACAATTCAGAATGGGTACTAATGATAGCGGCAAGTATAGTTATAACTTCGAAGGTGTGAAAGAGTTACCTCTTGGTAAGGTTAAGAAATCACTTGGAATCAAATAAATAAGGGGAATGGGTGAGAACGCAATTACTGTGTACGTTTACAACTGAACTTACATTTGAAGATTTGTTAAATGAGATTTTCGAATCGTATGAATTGTTTAGTCGTAAGATTTTTATTTTGAAGTTAGAACCATCAAAGGAATTGATAGTTAGCTACAATATAGTACCAAATAGGAATAACAGATTCCTACCAAATAGTATTATGGTGCATCGGAAGAAAGAATCAAATACTATGTACACCATTAACGCTCTGAACCGACTGATTAAAGAACTCAATGGTGGGGTGGAGGATAAAACATACCAAGTAAATTGGCAGGATTATCGTAACTCATTGATTCTTACAGATGGTGATGGGTATAAGGTAATGGGAACAAAATTGTTCCGAATAGTTGATGTTAAATAAAACTTTTTGATATTTATACTTGGAAGTTTCAAGAAACTTTCGTATATTTGTAACCATATCAACACATGGGAGTAAATGAGTGTTGAAAATAAAAATTGAAATATATTTGGAAGTTTGAAGAAACTTTCGTATATTTGTATAAATAAATGTTTAACTAATTAAAAAATGGAGTAATTATGGCAATCGATTTAGATGCAATCCGAAACCGTCTGGACAGTCTACAGACAAAAGTAAAAAAGACTGACAATTTGTGGAAGCCAAAGCCCGGCAAGCAGCAGGTACGAATCGTACCTTATGTACACAATCAATCAAACCCTTTTATCGAATTGTTTTTCCACTATGGATTTGGTGGTAAGAACATTCTATCACCCCAAACCTTTGGTGAGGCAGACCCACTTATGGAGTTCGCTGACCAATTGAAGGCAACGGGAGATAGAAACGATTGGAATCTTTCCAAGCAACTTACACCTAAGATGAGAACTTATGTTCCCGTCATTGTAAGAGGTGAGGAATCTGAGGGTGTTAAGTTTTGGGGATTCGGTAAGACCGTATACCAGGAATTGTTGGCATTCTTCGCTGACCCTGATTATGGTGATTTGACCGACCCGACTAGTGGTAGAGATATCACTGTAGAGTTCAAAACAGCTAAAGAGTTGGGTAAGAACTATCCTGAAACTTACATTCGTGTTAAACCAAACCAAACTCCTATCACAGAGGATAAGAATGTTTTGGAATTGGTTAAAGACCAGATTGAACTTCCAACGATGTTCAAAAAGTACTCTTACGATGAGATGAAAGGTTTGTTGGAGAAGTGGTTGGAAACTGGGCAAGTAGGTGATTCTGAGGAAGAGGAAACTCAACCAACCCAATCAACCGATTCACCATTCAAAGATGATGAACCAGCAGCAGTATCAAACGCAACTACTGCCGATGTAAAAGACGCATTTGAAGATTTATTTAACAATTAATAAGCTACAATATGTCCAAAACGAATCGTGATGAATTGAGTTCAATTCTGGCCGATAATCTTAACAAAAAGTTCAAAGGACAACAGAAGGTAGCTTACTTCTTAGATGGCTCCGAACAGACACCCACCGACCTTACTGAGTGGGTGTCTACAGGAGATGATATGCTAGACTTGGCTATCTCAAACCGACCAAATGGTGGGTTTCCTGTAGGAAGAATTGTTGAGGTTACAGGTCTTGAGGCGAGCGGTAAATCTCTACTATCAGCACATACATTGGCTAACACTCAAAAGAAGGGTGGGTTGGCTGTGTACATTGATACAGAGAACGCAATTAACCAAGAATTCTTAGAAGCATTAGGGGTAGATACTCAGAAGTTACTTTATGTACCTTTGGAGACTGTTGAAGATATCTTTGATGCTATGGATTCTATTATCGAATCTATCCGAAAATCTGATAAGGATAGGTTGGTAACTATCGTAGTTGATTCAGTAGCAGCAGCAACCACTAAAGTGGAACTATCTGCTGATTACGACCAAGCAGGTTACGCTACACAAAAAGCAATTATCATTTCAAAGGCAATGAGAAAGATTACAAATCTCATTGGTAGAGAACGGATTTTAGTAGTATTTACTAATCAGTTACGAGTTAGAATGGGTGTATCATTTGGTGACCCTTACACTACATCAGGTGGTAAAGCATTAGGTTTCCACGCATCGTGTAGATTGAGAATGAAACAAATGGGTAAGCTCAATTCTAAAGTGGGTGGTGTTGACCAGACAGTTGGTATCAAAACCAGAGTTCAGGTCATTAAGAACCGAATGGGACCACCACTCAGAGCAGTTGATTTTGAAATCTACTTTGATAGAGGTATCGATAGATATGGTTCGTGGTTAAACACTATGAAAACATATAAGTTGGTAAAGCAAGGTGGTGCGTGGTACACTTGGGTGGATGAATCAACTGGTGAGGAAATTAAATTCCAAGCAAAGGACTTCCAAAACTTATTGGAAGAACGACCTGAAGTGAAGGAAGAAATGTACAAACAAATTTGTGATGCATATATCTTAGGATACAAAGAAGCATCAGAAAATACGAACACAGACACAGCAGAATTTGATGATACAATCGACTAATTACAAAGAAATGTTAAGTAACCTAAGTGAAACATCCGCTGGTGATGTTAACGATAAAGTTATGATTGTAGATGGGTTGAATATGTTCATCAGAGTGTTTGGTGCAGTTCCTACACTAAATGATGATGGAGAGCACGTCGGAGGGGTAACAGGTTTTCTGTTATCCCTCGGCGCTCTTATCCGAAAGAACAAACCAACACGAGTTTTGGTTGTATTTGATGGTAAGGGTGGCTCACATCGTAGAAAAAAGATGTACAAAGGTTACAAAGAAGGTAGAACGGGTCTTACAAAGGTTAACCGATTGGTTGGTTACGAAGATTTGGAGGACCAGAGAGAATCTATGAAAAATCAATTTAACCTACTGATTAAATACTTAGATTTACTACCAGTCGACTTATGTTACATCGACCACATTGAGGCAGATGATGTAATGGCATACGCTGCCCGACATATATTTGAAAAAGAAGTTATGATTATCTCTTCTGATAAGGATTTCTTACAATTGGTGGATGATAGAATTTCAGTATATCTACCAACTAAAAAGAAACTGATGCAGAAAGAAGATGTAAAGGAGTTGTATGGAGTACCATCCCACAACTTAGTTTATTACAGAATCTTTGATGGTGATAAATCCGATAATATTCCTGGTGTAAGGGGAATCGGACCAAAAACACTAATCAATAAATTAGAATTTCTTCAATCGGAAGAACTAACATTAGATACACTATTTGAAAGGGTATCTGAGTTGGAAGATGAGAAACTGAAGAATAAAATCTTAGAGAGTAAGGATACACTTACATTGAACTATGATTTGATGCAGTTATCAGAACCTGATATGAGTTCTTCGATTACTTCAAATATACGAAACATCATTGATTCACCAATCAATGGTCTTAACTCGTTCACATTCAAAAAAGAGTTTATGATTGATAAATTGTACACTGCTTTTAAGAACGTTGATACGTGGTTAGTGAATACTTGGCAGGATTTGGATAAGTATTCGAAACAAACCAAAAAATAATTTGGTAATTAGGTAATAAATTCGTATATTTACTCTATGGATAAATTTGGAAATAAGTTTGGAACGAGCTTCCAGATAAAGATTATATCAGCGCTGTTATCTGATAGGATATTCCTTCAGACAGTGTATGATATTCTCAAACCTGAGATGTTCGATTCTGAAGCAAATGAGTGGTTGGTAACTAAGACCTTATCACATTTTGATAACTATTCTAAGTTACCTACCCTTGATGTGTTTAAGAATGAGGTAGATAAGGTTGAGAGAGATGTTCTGAAGCAATCCATTATCGATAACCTAAAGCAAGTTTGGCATCAATTAGAATCTGAGGATTTAGATTACGTTAAAGAACAAACATTAGAGTTCTGTAAGAACCAAACGTTCAAAAGCGCTATCTTAGAATCAGTTGGGTTATTAGAAGAGGGTAAATTTGATGTAATCAAATCTAAGATTGATTCCGCTATGAAAGCGGGGCAGGATACTGATATCGGACATGAATACAAAGAGAATATCGTAGAGAGGTACGAATCTACCGTTAGAAATGTAATTCCATCTGGTTGGGATGTGATTGATGAATTAGTTGATGGTGGATTTGGTAAGGGAGAGTTGATTATGTTTGCCGCTCCTCCGGGTATTGGTAAATCTTGGGCATTGGTGAATGTAGGTATGGCTGCAGCGAAGGCAGGTAAGACCGTTGTTCACTATACGTTAGAGTTGAATGAGGGATATGTGGGGCAGAGATATGATGCAGTATTGACTGGGATTGCTGTACCTAACCTAAAATACAACATCGAAGATGTAACTACTCAGGTTGGTAATTTGGGTGGTGAACTGATTATTAAGTATTGGCCTACTAAATCGGCGGGGTTAAATACACTTAGAGCATCTTTGGATAAACTGAAATTGCAGGGAAAGAATCCAGATGTTATCATCGTGGATTACGCTGATTTGTTGAAGGGTAATAGTAGAAAAGAAAGACACGAAGAATTGGAAGAGATTGTGGAGGGTTTAAGAGGTATTGCCGGTGAGTATGAATGCCCACTATATACAGCATCTCAAATCAATCGTAGTGGGGCTGAAGATGATATTATTACGGGTACAAAAATTGCAGGTTCATTCTCTAAATTGATGACTGCAGATTTTATGGTTTCGTTGAGTAGAAAGATTGAGGATAAGTTGGCGGGAACTGGAAGATGGCACGTTATCAAAAATAGATTCGGACCAGATGGGATGACTCTACCGTCTAAAGCGAATATGAGTAATGGTAGAATTAACATATATTCCGATGATTCCATTGATGGTAAAAAAACCCAAAGTGATATGTCAAAGGGGGAGAGTTTAGTAAGAAAGAATTTGTTACAAAAATACAACGATATGAAGGGAGATATTGACTTCTAACCACTATATATTATCACCCAAACGGAATTTCGAACACAAAAAAAGAGAGAACAATACTATGGCACAATTGTTTACAGAAAGAATACCATTTAAACCATTTGAATATCCAGAATACTACACCGAAGGTTGGTTGAAACAAGCACAAGCATTTTGGTTACATACTGAAATCCCAATGCAAGGTGATTTGAAGGATTGGAACGAAAATCTTAATGAATCTGAAAAGAACTTAGTTGGTAATATCCTATTAGGATTCGCACAAACAGAATGTGCTGTATCCGACTATTGGACTACTATGGTAACTAAGTGGTTTCCGAAGCATGAGATTAAACAAATGGCAATGATGTTTGGTTCTCAAGAAACAATTCATGCCACCGCATATTCATATCTCAATGAATCATTGGGGTTAGAAGATTTTGAGGCATTCCTACACGAACCTGCAATTGCAGAAAAGTTTGAATATCTAACATCCACTTCAGCAGATTGGACATATGAGGATTTGGCAACTAATCCAAAGGCAAGGGAAGAAGTGGCACGTTCGTTAGCAATATTCTCAGCTTTTGCAGAAGGTGTATCACTATATAGTTCGTTTGCTGTGCTGTATTCCTTTCAGATGAGAAATCTTCTAAAAGGAATCGGCCAGCAGATGAAGTGGTCAGTTAGAGATGAATCACTACACTCAAAAATGGGATGTCAGTTGTTTAGACATATGTGTGATGAATATCCTGAGTTGATTGACTCGGTTAGAGGTGATGTGGAACAAGCAGCTAAATTTATGGTTGAGATGGAACATAAGTTTATTGATAAGATGTTTGAAATGGGGGATTTGGAAAACCTCAAATCAAAGGACTTGAAGAATTTCATCTCAAAAAGAGGAAACGAAAAATTAAAAGAGTTGGGATACGAGCCTATTTTTGAATTCAATTCAAAATCAGCAGAAGAGTTGGATTGGTTCTATCATTTAACAGGTGGAACTACACATACTGATTTCTTCGCAGTAAGACCTACTGATTATTCGAAGGCAAACGAAGGTGAAGATTTTAACGATATTTGGTAAAAAGTTATGAAGAATTTTGGAGAAGAATTAGGTTGGGAAATCGGAGTTGATTTTCCTGACTGGGGAAATACAGAGATTTATGTTAAAACAATTTCAAAAGGATATCTTTTGGCGGGTGAAACCCCTAAAGATGCTTATTGGAGAGTTTCAACGGCAGTCGCTAGGAGATTGGGTAAACCGCATCTCGCTAGTAAGTTTTTTGATTATATTTGGAGGGGTTGGCTTAATTTGGCTACTCCTGTACTATCCAATACTGGGACTGATAGAGGGCTTCCGATATCTTGTTTCGGAATCGACGTTGGTGATTCAATCCAAGAAATCGGACAGAAAAACTTAGAGATGATGTTACTCGCTAAGCATGGGGGTGGGGTTGGTATTGGTATCAATCAAATCAGACCCGCTGGTAGTAGAATTACTCAAAATGGTACATCTGATGGAGTAGTACCATTCACAAAAATTTATGATTCAACCATCCTTGCCACAAATCAGGGTAGTGTACGAAGAGGTGCCGCATCGGTTAACCTAAATATCGAACATGGTGATTTCGATGAGTGGATTGAGATTAGAGAACCTAAAGGTGATGTAAACCGACAGTGTTTGAATTTACACCAATGTGTTATTGTTGGTGATAAGTTTATGAGAAAATTAGAAGATGGTGATGATGAAGCTCGTAGACGATGGGGTAAGGTACTTCAGAAGAGAAAAGCAACTGGTGAGCCTTATATTATGTATAAGGGGAATGTTAATAAAGCAAATCCCGAAGCATACAAGCAGAACGGATTAAAAGTGTTTATGACAAACATTTGTTCTGAGATTGCACTCCACACCGATGAATCTCACTCATTTGTTTGTTGTTTATCATCTCTGAACTTATCTAAATATGATGAGTGGAAACATACTGATTTGATTTATACAGCAACTTGGTTTTTGGATGGTGTACTCGAAGAGTTCATTCAGAGAGCAAAGAATATGAGAGGATTTGAAAATTCTGTACGTTCAGCTGAAAAAGGTAGAGCATTAGGATTGGGTGTGTTGGGGTGGCATACATACCTACAACAAAATGGTATTCCATTTGATTCACTTACTGCTCAGTTTGAAACTCGTAGAATCTTTTCTCAAATGAAAATTGAATCTGAGAGAGCAAGTAGAGATTTGGCTGAGGAATATGGTGAACCATTATGGTGTATTGGTACGGGTATGAGAAATACTCACCTTAGAGCAGTAGCACCAACAGTATCTAATTCGAAGTTGGCAGGTAATGTATCACCAGGCATTGAACCTTGGGCAGCCAATGTGTTCACAGAACAAACTGCTAAAGGTACATTCATCCGTAAGAACAGAGAGTTAGAAAAAGTACTTAGAAAAGTAGGTATCAATAATAAAGATACGTGGGATAAGATTTTATCTGATGGTGGTTCGATTCAAGGTATTGATGAATTAGATAATTGGGTATATTGTGATGGTAGAGTTGTAAATGTATCTGATTGTGAAGAGGGTAAAGTAGTGGATACAGTTAAAGATGTATTCAAAACTTTCAAAGAAATCAATCAATTGGAATTGGTGAGACAGGCGGGTGTACGACAACAATACATCGACCAATCAGTATCACTTAATCTTGCGTTTCCATCGCAAGCAACACCAAAGTGGTTGAATCAAGTTCATATGGAGGCTTGGAAGCAGGGAGTTAAAACGTTATACTATACACGAACAGAATCAGTTCTCAGAGGTGATATCGCCGCACAAGCGATGGACCCTGATTGTTTGTCGTGTGATGGTTAAATCAATAAAGGAGTAATAAAATGAAGTATTTGTATTTTTCAGCACAATGGTGTGGTCCGTGTAGAATGTTAGGGCCGGTAATGAATGAGGTATCGGCTGAGGTTCCTGTTCAAAAAGTAGATGTAGATAAAGAATTTGAGTTGGCACAAAAGTTCAATGTAAGAAACATACCAACCGTTGTATTGGTAAATGGTGATTCTGAAGTTAAACGCTTTATTGGAGTAAACCCAAAACAGGCATATTTAGATGCCGCAAAATAATTTGGAATTTTCAAAATAATTTCGTATATTAGTAGTTATGGAAGAAGTATTAAATAAGCTAAAAGAATTTCATTTGGTATATGGACACCCAATCGAGTCCGAACCCACAACTCAAACTGATGAGTTGGCCGAACTGAGATATAGATTAGGTAAAGAAGAGTTGGATGAATACTTAGAGGCAAATCGTAATGATGACCCGGTAGAAGTAGCAGATGCATTGGCAGACCAACTCTATATCCTATTGGGAACGATGTTAGCACATGGAATGCAAAATGTAATCGCAGAAGTGTTTGATGAGGTACATCGTTCTAATATGTCAAAGTTAGGTGAAGATGGTAAACCAATCAAAAGAGAAGATGGTAAGATTCTAAAAGGACCGAACTACTTCAAACCTGATTTGGGTAAAATCATCAATAAAGAGTGGGAGAGAAAACGACTCCAACTACAAATACCATTTGATGAAAAAGTTTAGGATGGCTCTAAGAGGAGAATCACATCCAGCACATAAACTTACTGAAGAGCAGGTAACCACTATCAGAAAACTATGGAAGATTGGGCATAGGAATGTTAGGGTTTTAGCCAGAAATCACGGAGTATCACCTGCGAATATTCGTAGAATTGTTAGGAATGAAACTTGGACTCATCTTTTAGTTGGTGAGTTCGATAAATACCAATAATGAAAGAAGAAGGAAAGAACTATTGTGATATATCTAAACTATCAGTCCGACCGATTTCTAAATCGGTAGCAAAAGATATCATAATCAACAACCATTATAGTGGGTTGTGGACAAAGGTATCATACGCATTGGGATTATACGTTGAAGATGAATCACATCAGTTCTTTGGTTCAACAGATAAGTTGATTGGAGTTGCATGTTATGGTGACCCAATTGGTAGATTAACAGGACAATCCATATCAGAAACGTTAGATAGAACTGAAGTATTAGAATTGGTTCGGTTGTTTGTTTTTGATGGGTATGGTTCAAATATTGAGAGTTGGTTCTTATCCCAAACATTTGATTGGTTGAGAACAAACGCTCCAAAAGTAAAAGCACTCATATCCTACTCAGACCCAAAAGAAGGGCATGCTGGAACAATCTACCAGGCAACTAATTGGATTTATCAGGGTAACAAACTCAGATTCAACGATAGTTGGAGTTTTAAGTTTGAAGAAGATGGGAGGTGGATACATGGTAAAACCATATTCCCACAATACAAAACAAACGACCCTAAGAAAATACAAGAGCAGGTAAATAAACCCTTTTGGATTCGTAAAGAACCAAGAAAACACAGATACGTTTACATATTGGCTAAAGGTGGTGAACGTAGAAAACTATTGAAGAATTTAAAGCACCCATCGTTCCCATATCCAAAGGGAAGTGAGGATGTTGAGATGGAAGTACATAAATTAGAACCAATTGAAAGAGGACGGTAAAATATATTGTGATGTATCTAAAGTGCATGTAGCACCAATAGCAAAATCAATTGCTAAGGATATCATCGTTAAGAAGCACTACACTCACGCTTGGACTGCGTGTAGGTACGCATTGGGAATCTACTACAAAACTGATGGTGATTCATTTCAGTTTGGAGAAGATAAACTCATTGGATGTGCAATATATGGATTCCCCGTTGGAGCAAGAGCAGCAACCTCTGTTTGTGAAGGATTAACCAAAGATAATGCATTAGAATTAACCAGGTTGTACATTGATGATGGGTATGGTTCAAACATCGAATCATATGCAATGGGGCAAACGTTCAAATGGTTAAAGGATAATGATAAGAACATTAAGTTGTTGATATCATATGCTGATGCGGGACAAGAACACTTAGGTAAGATTTATCAGGCAACTAATTGGATTTATCAAGGGCTATCAACCGATATCGCACTAATGCCAAACTATGGTATCTCACTTACAAAAGACCCATATAATTGGATTCATAGTAGAACGGTATATTCGCTTTGGGGTAGTTCCAATTTAGACCATCTTAAAAATGAAATCGGTAAAGAGGGACATAGTGAATTTTGGAGAAGAATGGAGCCGCCAAAGCACAGATACATCCAACTATTACCACAAAACAAAAAAGAGAAGAAAGATTTGATAAAACGATTGAAGCATGAAATCAAACCATATCCAAAGAATACGGATGATTTCAATACAGAGGTTGTGAATCATAAAACTACTTATGTGGCTGAGAATACTGAAAGTTTTTGGTAAAGAATAGAACTAATGAAAATAAGAATTTCAACTCGTGTGGTATTCATCACTAAAAGATATGTACTAAAGATACCCATTGACCGCAGGGGGTGGTTACAAGGTATCAATGAACGTAAGTTGTGGAGTAAATACCAATCAACTAATCTTGTTCCAACTCTTTGGGGGTTGGGTGGGATTGTATGTCAACCCAAAGCAAGTAAACCATCGGCCTTCCGAACGCGTGATGTTAAGAGGATTAAAGGGGAGATACCAGAACTAAACGTTACAAACTGTGATTTACACAACATCGATAATTGGGGCACATATGAAGGTAGACTTGTACTTGTTGATTATGGAATAACGGAAGAGATTTCAAAGATGTACTGATGAATAAAGTATTAGTTCTAAATTCAGATTACACCCCATTGAACGTAACAAACATGCGGCGCGGATTCATTCTTGTAATGAAGGGTAAAGCTGAGATTGTGAAAGAGGATGTAAATAAAATCGTAACAACGATTGGTGAATTCGCAAAACCAATAATCATACGATTACTCAATTATATCGGATATCGGAATAAGGGTATAAAAGTGAATCGTAAGAGAATTATGAAGCGTGATGGATATGCGTGTGGATATTGTAAATCCAAAAAGAATCTTACAATAGACCACATCATTCCAAAATCCAGAGGTGGTAAAAACACTTGGGATAATTTGGTAACGTGTTGTAATCGATGTAATACAATTAAGGATAACAAAACACCAAATGAAGCGGGTATGACCTTAAAGGTTAAACCATACCAACCATCCATATTCTCATCAGTAATATCAGATGAGGTAGAGGTTGAATGGTCTTTGTACAAAAAAAGTTTCCAATAAATTTGGTGGATTGGAAAATATTCCTTATATTAGTAGTATAAGAGATAAAATGTATGTATCCGGTAGAAAAAGTAAGATGTAAACAATGTGGCAAAAACAAACCAGCTAACAATTATCAATGGGTTAGTCGTGGAACTAAGAAAGGTAAGATGCAGGAGAACTTAGTTCTCAATAGTAAAACCTGTAGAGGGTGTACCACACAAAACGCCAAAGTTCTTTATAAGTTGAAGAAACACCACCCTAAACCCACAGATTGTAAATGTGAATCTTGTGGTAAAGTAACCGATAGATTACACTTAGACCATAACCACCAAACAGATAAGTTTAGAGGTTGGTTGTGTAGTGAGTGTAATGTTGGGCTGGGTAAGATTGGTGATGATATTCAATCAGTAGTGAAAATACTAAAGTATCTAACCAAAACCAAAACCGATGAAGAGAAATCAAAAATACTTAAAGATATAGAAAAGGCAATATGAATTTTTGGGATAGTGTAGATTATAACAATGCTAGAAAGGTGTTGGTGATACCTAATATCACCAATTCTTCTAATATTGAGAAAGATTCATTCATTGATGTGATTCATAACCACATTAAAGGATTGGAGAAGTATGGTGAATACTATTGGCATGTTTTAGTACCAAAAGGTAAGGTTACTAAGAAACTAAACCTGCCAAATGTAAAACAACATCAGATTGATATTCCAGGTGATATGATGAACCAACGCTCATTCCCATCTGATAATTTAATCAAACTTCTAAAGGATATTGATTATGATGTAATCTATTCACATCTACCAGATTGGCCTCAAGTTGGTAGATACAAAAATGATATCAACACTAAGATAGTTGGATACTGCCATTGGTGGGAAATGAAATCCTGTAATGGTGTAGACCGTAGACCTGGTAAAGCAAAGTGGTTGTGGTTACCCATCGAACTATTGGGTATATCTCAGATGGAAACCTGCTATCTAAATACGCAAGACCAGAAGAATAGAGTGTTAGAGGAGGCGAGAGAAACATTCAATGAAGAGTTTGTTCAGAAGTTGGATGATATTCTCACTGTTTGGAACTTAGGGTTGGAAGAATCCAAAATAGTATCCGAACCAAAACCAGAAAAGGAAAAGGTAATCGTATTCAACCACCGAGCGGCTGCATACAAAGGGTATCCTAAATTTATGGAGTTGATGGAAGAATATCGTGAACAACGGCAGGATTTCAAAGTTTGGATTCCACAATTAAACGGTAAACCACCACATGGTTGGGTGGATAATACGAAAGTACCAAAGTACGAATACTATAAGAGATTGCAGGATTGTACAGTTGGTGTACAGATGCGGCAAACCAATTATGGTTGGAGTGTAAGTGGTACTGATTGTATGATGAATGGAACTCCAATGATTTGGCAGGAATCCGATTGTTATTACGAAATAGACCCGAATGGTATGTTCTTCAAATACAAAAAAGAATTCTTTGAGTATTTGGATAGAATGTTGGATGATGAATCATTCAGAAAAGAGCAGGAATTGAAATCAGTAGACAGAGCAAAACAACTATCAAAAAATGAAGGGGTAATGCTTGGAGAACTACATAAAAAGTTGTATATTTAACTCATGTATCAGAACGCATATTATGAAAAAGAAGGGGGTATCATCCATTGTTGGGATGATGAGAAAGGTTATTTCACTAAGAAGTATCGTAACTATGCTTATGTGAGAGATGGGAATGGTTCGCATGAATCCATTCATGGTGAGAGATTAAAGAAAATCAATTATTGGAACAAAGAGGATAATCTGAAGTTATACGAATCTGATGTAAATGAGATGACTCGTTTTCTGATTGATGAGTATGGTGATTCAGATGAGGTATCGACTGGGCATACTATTCTAACCTTTGATATTGAGGTTGAGATGAATAGTGGGTTGCCGGATACTGAGAAAGCGGAGAATACAATCACTTCGGTTGCATTCCACGATTCAGTAACAAATGATTACACTGTTTACGTTCTCAATGAGGGTGATGAAATAGATAAAACCATTAAGGGGGCGAAGGTACGTTCATTCAAAAATGAAGAGGCGATGTTGAGTGCATTCCTCAATAGTTGGGAAGAGATTTCACCGACTATCATTACTGGATGGAATATCGATTTCTTTGATGTTACCTATCTTTACAACCGATTGAAGCGGTTGTTCGGAACATCAGTAGCAAACCGACTATCACCAATCAAAAAGGTACATTGGAACAAATATCGTAAACGTTACATTATTGCGGGTGTATCTGCGTTGGATTACATCGCATTGTTTAAGAACTTCACATATACTGAGTACCCAAACTATCGATTGGACACCATCGCTCAGATGGAGTTGGGTAGAGGTAAGATTGAATATGAGGGAAACCTCGACCAATTGTTCAGAGATGATATTGAGAAATTCATCGAATACAACTTAGTAGATGTGGAGTTGGTTGTGGAGATGGATAAGAAACTTCAGTTTATCGAATTGGCTAGAGCAATCTGTCATGCAGGTCACGTATTTTATGAGGATTTCTTATTTTCATCAAAGTGGTTGGAGGGTGCTATTTTGACATTCCTAAGAAGGAGTGGTAGGATTGCACCCAACAAACCCGCTCGTAAACAAAAAAATGCAGATGGTTCTGATGGTGAAGGTAAATTCACTGGTGCATATGTAAAAGAACCGAATCCTGGTTTGTATAAGTGGGTTTACGATTTGGATTTAACATCACTATACCCATCCATCATTATGAGTATCAACATCTCACCTGAAACTAAAATGGGTAAGGTTAAAGGATATACTGCTGAATCTCATATGAAGGGTACAATGGGTTCATATAGTATCGTTGATAACAATGGTGGTGAATCAAAACCATTACCAAAAGAACAATTTGATAATTTCATTAAGAAGATGGAGTTATCAGTTGCATCAAATGGTGTTTTGTATCGACAGGATAAGATTGGGGTAATTCCTGAGATTTTGAATGTGTGGTTTGATAAGAGGGTTGAGTACAAAGACCTGATGAAGAAGTATGGTAAGGAGGGTAACGATGAATTGTATAAGTTCTACTCTCAGCGCCAGTTAGTGCAGAAGATTATGTTGAACTCACTCTATGGAGTATTGGGACTTCCATCGTTCCGATTCTATGATGTGGATAATGCAGAGGCGGTTACGTTAACGGGTCAGACAGTAATTAAGACTACTGAGATGATTGCTAACCAATACTACATTAAGAACATTGGTAAAGATGCTGACTACAATGTGTACACCGATACTGATTCTGTATTCTATCAGGCAGGTCCGCTTGTTAAGGCTAGAAATCCAAATATCAATATGGAATCCGATGAAGAAATGATTCCTGCAATTCTATCTGTGGCTAAAGAGGTTCAAGACCATATTAATATGGTGTATGATACTATGGCTAAGAAGATGTTCAACATCGATTCACATCGATTTGATATTAAGCAGGAAACTATCGCTAAGGGTGGGTTTTGGGTATCGAAGAAAAGATATGCTCAATGGATTATCAACGATAATACCGTAAATTGTGATAAGTTGGATGTGAAGGGATTGGATGTGAAACGTAGTTCGTTCCCAACTTACTTCAAAGAGGTGATGAGTACTGTATTGATGGATATTCTAAAGGATGAACCAAAGGATGATATCGATGATAAGATTCTAAAGTACAAAGATGGTATGACCGACCAATACTTTATTGATATCGCAAAGAACTCAGCAGTGAAGGATATGAGTAAGTACACATTTAAGAATCAAGCATTGGGGGAGTTTATGAAAGGAACACCAGCGCACGTTAAAGCAGCACTTACTTACAACCAACTACTGAAGTATTATGATGCACCATACAAATATGAACCAATGAAAGATGGTGATAAGATTAAATGGGTGTATTTGAAAAGTAACCCATTAGGATTGGATTCGGTTGGATTGACTGGATACAATGACCCTAAAGAGATTTTGGATTTAGTACAACAGTACATTGATTATGATTTGATTTGGCAGAAGGAATTGGAGAATAAACTCGATGATTTCTACAAAGCAATGAATTGGGAGAAGCCAAATCCAAACTTAGCAAAAGCATCACAATTTTTTGGATTTTAATTTGGAAGTTCCAAAATAATTTCGTATATTAGTATCACTAAACAATAAATAATTTAACAACGTCTTATGAAAAAAGCAAGTATTGAGAGTTTCATCAATCGATACAATCTCGGTGGTGAAGTTGAATCAGTAAAGATTACATCTTCTGATTCTGAAATGAATGTTAGTTTTATCTCAGATGATAAAACTCTGCTTGGTGAAGTAACTTCGAAAGAAGGTGAATTTCCGAATGGGGAATTTGGTGTTTACACCACATCACAACTAAAAGCACTATTGGGTGTATTGGAATCAAACGTAGAGGTAGCATCTACAGATTCTTACATTAAGTTTTCAGATAAGGGTACATCGGTAAACTATATGTTGGCTGACCTTTCTGTTATTCCTGTGGTTCCTGATTTGAAGCAAGTTCCACCATTCAATGCTGAAATCACTTTGGATGATGAGTTTACATCTAAGTTCATCAAATCAAAAGGTGCACTGAGTGAATCAGATACATTTACCTTTAGCTGTATTGGTGGTAAGGGTGAGGTCGTATTGGGTTATTCAACAATCAACACCAACCGAATCTCTATCTCAGTAGATTGTAAGTGTGATGGTGATGTTCAACCAATCTCATTCTCAGCGAAGTATTTGAAAGAAATCCTAAATGCTAACAGAGGTTCTAAATCTGCTACATTGAAGATTTCATCGCAGGGATTATCTTACATTGAGTTTGAAACAGATACTATTACAGCAAAATACTACTTGGTAGAGATTAAATAAGGAATATATGAGTTTTTGGGATACCGAACCAGCCAAACCAGTCTTTGACTTTGAAACTCAAAAGAGAGAGCTAATCGAAAATATGGATTATCTTTCTAAGATGAGTGTTGAAGAGCAAACTCTATACAAGAAATGGGTAGAGTTACAAGAACCTTCTATGATTAGGGATAAATCACAGATTGCCGAATTGTATGATACACAATGGGCACCGAGTGATATCAATAATGTTGAACAAACCATTAAAGAAATTGAAGCATTAGAACCCTACGTTGAAATTATCGAAGATGGTAAGGATTCCACAAAGTGGGCGTATCTCAGACGAATGATTCATACTATGGGATTTACCGCAAATCCAGGTCGTAACGTTAAGATTAATGTTAAGGATAGGGTTACGGGTAAACTCTTAGGGCAAATATCATTGGCATCAGATGTAACATCAATGAAAGTTAGAGATGATTATATCGGATGGAGTAAAGATGATAAGTTTAAAAAAGGTAAACTCAACCATACCACAATCGCATCGACTATTGTTTGTACTCAACCATTGGGTTATAACTTCTTAGGAGGTAAGTTGGTTGCTATGATGACTACTGTTCCTGAAGTAAGAGAGTTTTGGAAAGAGAAGTATGGCCAAACCCTTATAGCAGTTGGAACTACATCTCTATATGGGATTCACTCTCAATACAATGGGATACCTCATTTCAAAACATTGGGCGAATCGGCAGGAAAGATTTCTATCAAACCAGATGATAAGTATTACGAACCTTGGCATCAATGGTTGAAAGAAGAAAGGTCAGAGTGGTACACCGAAGCAATCACAAATGAAAGAATCCGAAATGGAAAAAGTATGGGTGTTGCTAGTGGACCTGTGAGTGGTATCAAACAAAAGATATTAGGGCAGATTTTCAAAGAATGTGGTATCAAGCAATCTGATTACCACCACGGATTTAAGAGAGGTGTATATCTCGCTATGATGTATGAAAACGGACCTGAGTTTTTGCGTGATGAAATCGGAGAAGATGATTTGAAGATGAAGCAAAAGTTCGAAGAGGGTGTGGATTATATCAGTAAGTGGTGGAAGAAAAAAGCAATCAAACGATACACAAAACTACATTCAGAGGGTAGATTAAAGCCAGAACATTTGTTTTATATCGATGCGATTGGTATGAGTTGGGATGAAATGAAAAATAAGTACTTAAAAGAAGTCGGAAGATAATGAATAGCACAGAAAATACATTATGGGTTGAGAAGTACCGCCCAGACACATTAGAGGGTTACGTTGGTAACGAACACATTCTTGAAAAGGTAAAGATTTACATTGAGAATGAAGATGTTCCCCATCTTCTATTGTACGGACAAGCGGGTACTGGTAAAACCACATTGGCTAAAATCATCACTAATCAGATTGATTGTGATGTGATGTACATCAACGCATCGGATGAAAACAATGTTGATACGGTAAGGGATAAGATTAGAGGATTCGCATCTTCTATGGGATTCCGTAAGTGGAAAGTGATTATTTTGGATGAGGCGGATTACCTTACACCAAACGCTCAAGCAGCACTTCGTAATCTGATGGAAACGTTCTCTCGAACAACCAGATTCATTTTGACGTGTAATTATGTTGAGAAAATCATCGACCCAATTCAAAGTAGATGTCAGACATTCGGAATCACTCCACCATCTAAGAAAGAAGTTGCGATTCGCTTGAAAGAAATCTTAGATATTGAGGGAGTGAATTATGAGATGGGTGATTTGGCTATTTTGGTGAATAGTGGGTATCCTGATATTCGTAGAGTTCTAAACGCAGGACAGCGGCAAGTTATTGGTGGTGAGTTGAAGATTGATAAAACATCTACAATTCAGGCAAACTATATGGATGAGGTATTGACCGTACTCAAATCAGATGGTAATGTGAAGGAGTTGTTCCTAAAAACCAGACAGATTATTGCAGATTCTAAAGTGAAGGATTTCACACCATTCTACAGATTCTTATATGATAATGTGGAAGATTTCGCAAATGGAAAGGTAGGTAACACCATACTTAAAATTGCAGATGCACAATACAAAGATGCATCGGTTGTAGATAAGGAAATCAACATCGTAGCTATGTTGTTGGAAATTTTAATTGATATAAAAGGATAATTTGTTATGGCAAAAGGTAAAAGTAAAGTAGTAGGAATGGGTGGTCAGAAACCACCACAAGCACAAATGCAGTTAGACCCAACTAAGTTGGATACTGTTCGTTGTGAGAATTGTGAAAGTATCTTCTTCGAAGAAGTTACAATGTTCAAAGAAGTACCAGCGGTACAATCACCAAATGGGCAAAAATCAATGTTACCAATTCCAGTCGTTCGTTGCGCTGAGTGTGGTAATGTATCTGAGAAATTCTTACCTAAAGAGTTGTTACCTTAATGGCTAAGAAGAGTGATACTGGAGTAAAGGCCAAAACCATATTCGAACATTTGAGTGGTATAAAGGAGAAAAAGGTTGCTTGGGAATCTCTATCTGAGATGGATAAGAAATCGTTTACTCCTTTTATCATCAATAGATGGTTGAGTATGAATTTGGATTTACTACCAATTGTTAACGTTCTTCAGAAATACACCATCGGATTACTCTCAGCGAGAGATGTCTACAAAGTTTATTTGGACTTCCTACCAAAGCAAAAAACATTTGATAAGTACATCAAAGGTAAGAAAGAGGATAAGTACAATAAAGATTTGTTAGTACACCTTTCAAAGTGGTATGGTGTATCTCAGAGGGAGGTTATTGATTATTTGGAAATTCTACCAAAAGAAGAGGTTATTACAATATTGATGAAATATGGTTTAACCGATAAAGAAGCAAAAAAGTTACTGAAATGAGTGAAGTATTAAGAGAATCAAAAACCAAAGTAGTTCACAGAGGTGAACGTGTGGTTACAACAACAAAAGAAGAAACTGCAGTACAATACTGTGAACGAATGTATCCTGAAACCACAAATGAGTTCAAAGTGATTTTGGATGAGATGTACGATACATTTTGTAAGAAGCAACGGAACTATGGGCCAGGTAACATTTCGGTGGGAACTGATTTGAAAACCGATGATGATAAGAAGTTATCATTGACGGGGTTGTGGTTCAGAATCAACGATAAGGTTCAACGTTTGAAGCAATTGGTTGTATTGGGACAGCCAGATGAAGTGGGTGAATCCGTACAAGATACATATCAGGATTTGAGTGTGTATGGTGTGATTGCTCAGATTGTTCAACGTGGGAAGTGGGCTAAGTGATGAGACTAGCATTTGTTAACATTTGGGGGCAGTTATACTTGCTACCTTACATTAAAGTAACACATGATAGACAGCTCAATGGTGATTTAGAGTTTATTATTGGTTGGTTAAAATGGGAGATGGTAATCGGATATTAATCGATTAAGTTATGAGGATTTGGCATATATCAGATACACACACTTATCATAGGTTGTTGGAAGTTCCAACTGATATTGATATGGTGATTTTTAGTGGGGATTGTTCTAATCCAAGAGACCCGTATCCTAATGAAGTTGAAGTAAGGGGTTTTATTGATTGGTATCGTACACTAAAGATTCCGTATAAGATATTTGTTGCTGGAAATCACGACACTTCTATTGAAAACAAATTCGTAACCAAAGAGGATTTTGAAAGACACAAAATTATCTATTTGGAAAATGAAAGTATTACCATTGAAGGATTAAAAATCTTCGGTTCACCTCATACTCCAACATTTGGATTTGGATGGGCTTTCAACAAAGATAGAACTAAGTTAGAAAGATTTTGGAGAAAAGCCATTGATGAAGATGTTGATATTGTAATCACCCACGGACCCCCAAAAGGTATCTTAGATTTATCTTTGGATAGGAGTGGTAATATAGAACGGTGTGGTGATAAATCTCTTCTGAATAGAGTAATGGAAGTAAATCCAAAGTTGTGTTTATTTGGACACATCCACAATCATCGAGATATCATCAATCAAGGAACAATGAAGTTGAGTGGATTGGGTACAACGTTCTCTAATGGTTCAGTAGTGAAGGATGGTAGTTTTGGTAAATTAACTTCAAACGGAAATGTATTAGAAATATGAATTGGCAAGAGTATTTTAGAAATATAGTACATCAGGTCAAACTAAAATCTAAGGATGAACGTACTCAGATTGGTGCACTTATAGTTGGAGTAGATAACGAAATTGTATCAACTGGGTACAACTCATTCCCCAGAGGTATTGTTGATTCTCGACCAGAACGACAAGAACGACCTGAGAAATACTATTGGTTTGAACACGCCGAACGTAATGCAATCTATAACGCTGCTCGAATCGGAGTATCTACAAAGGGATGTACGATGTATTTGACGTGCGGGATTCCTTGCGCTGATTGTGCAAGGGGAATCATCAATGCCGGAATTAAAACAATCTATTGTGAAAGAAGTGGTGGGGCTGTTGGAGATAAGTGGAGTGAATCAGCCATTCGTTCGATGAAGATGTTCAATGAAACCGGAGTAGAGGTAAAATTCTACTAATCGTAAAAAAATTAACCAAATTGTTTGGATATTCCAAATAATTTTCTTATATTAGTATAGTGAAAGATAGTAAGATAAATAACATATTTGCATTAGGTGTGAAAGAACCACAACCTGATGATACGAGAGTATCTTACTCTCAATATACAATGTACGCAAACTGCCCTAAACAGTGGAAACTGAATTATATGGATGGTCATCGTACATTCGACCCATCACTACATTTAGTGTTTGGTACAGCAATGCACGAAACTCTTCAAAGTTGGTTGGATGTGTTGTACAACAAATCTCCTAAAGAAGCATCTGAGATGGATTTGGGTAAAATGTTGTATGATGGTATGGTGGATGAGTATAAGAAGATGCGTGAACAAACGGGTATAGATTTCAGTACACCTTCTGAGATGGAAGAATTCTTAGAAGATGGTATTGAGATTCTAAACTTTGTTACGAAAAATCGATTAGATTACTTCAACACACGCCATATGAGGTTGTTAGCTATCGAATTACCCATATATGCTAAAGCTATGGAATCTCACAATGTACATATGATGGGATTCTTAGATTTGGTGTTTGAGGATATGTATGAAAACAAACTTCAGATTTGGGATATCAAAACATCTACATTAGGTTGGAATAAGTGGCAGAAGGCTGATAAAACCAAAACTGCTCAGTTGGTTCTTTATAAGAAGTTCCTATCTGAACAATATGGGTATCCACTTGATAACATCAGTACAAAATACTTTATCGTAAAACGTAAGTTGAATGAGGGTATGATGTTCGCTCAGAAGCGAGTTCAGGAGTTTACACCAGCTAGTGGAAAACCAACATTGAATAAAATTACTAAAAGTTTCGAAGATTTTATCAGAAACTCATTTAATGAAGATGGTAGTTACAGAATTGATTCTGAGTTCCCAGCTATGGCTGGTAAGAACAATAAGAATTGTAAGTACTGTCCATTCAAAAATGATTACGATAAATGTCCGAAAGAAAATAGACATAAAGTATGAGAAAGTTAATTTTATTGATTCCGTTTGTGGTAGGTTTTACATCAACCTCAGAATACCACACAGAAAGACCAATTATTAAACTTCAACCTAAAGAAATTGAGATTGAAGAGGTCGTACCTAAACCAGATTTGGTTGAGGTAAAGAGTGTGGTGGATTTAGCTCCATTAATTGAAGCTATGATTTGGGTTGAAAGTAGAGATAATGATTCGGCTTACAACAAACGAGAAGATGCTGTTGGGTGTTTACAGATTCGACCAATTATGTTAAGAGAGTGTAATCGAATCTTAGAACTCCAAAACGTAGAGAAACGATATACTCTGGAAGATAGATGGAGCCGAACAAAATCGGTTCAGATATTTTATGTAGTAAATAATTATCATCACGAAAACGCAACATATGAAGAAATCGCAAGGGCATGGAATGGTGGTCCGAACTGGGCTCAAAAGGGTGGTACAAAAAGATATTGGAACAAAGTACAAAGGCAACTCAAAAAACAATCTAAGAAAGATGAACGTAGCGATAATAGGTTCACCGAAATATGAAAATGTTAGAAAACTAAGAGAATTTTTATTCACCATCAAAAATAGGTTGGGGACTGATGTTAACATCATAACCAGAGGAAATAAAGATGGTACTGAACGATATGTTAGGAAGTACGCATTAGAATTCGGTTTAAGATATACAGAATATAATCCGGCTCATACGAGTCGGAATTTGTATAGTGGTATGACTGATGATTACTATGATAAACCATTTCATCCAACCCAAACACTACACCAATATGATTGTGTAGTAAAACACGCTGATAAGATATTCTACTTTGGTGGAATTAAAGCATCAGAGCAAAAACACTTTGAAAAATTGTTACAACGATTTGGAAAACGTGTTACATATATGAATTAATTAAACTGAGTTAAATACTTATATACAAAGGAAAAAAAGTTATGACCGAACAGAGAAAAAAACCTCTGATACTTTTACTATCAGATGATTTAAGGTTACATAGTGGTATCGCCACAATGTCAAAAGAGCTGGTACTACATACAGCTCATAAATTCGATTGGTTGCAAGTAGGTGCGGCCGTAAAGCATCCCGATGAGGGAAAGTTTTTTGATGTATCGGATGATATCAATAAAGAAGCAGGTATCACAGATGCAAGTGTTAGAATCATACCATCGAGTGGTTATGGTAATCAACAGATGCTTAGGCAGATAATCACTACTGAAAACCCAGATGCAATCCTACACTTCACCGACCCTCGCTTTTGGGGATGGTTGTATTCTATGGAAGATGAGATTCGTAGACACATTCCAATTTTCTACTATAACATTTGGGATGATTTGCCAGACCCGATGTGGAATGCACCCTTCTATGGAAGTTGTGATTTGCTGATGGGTATCTCAAAACAAACGTATGGTATCAACAAACGTGTTATGGAAAAGTTTGGTATGGCAATGGAAGATTGGCAGATTCGCTATGTACCACATGGTGTATCTGAACGATATAAACCAATCTCAAAGGATTCTGAAGAATACCAATCTGTATTGAATATGAAGAAATCATTGGGTATTGAAGATAAGAAATTTGTGGTATTATACAATAACAGAAATATTCGTAGAAAGAATCCTGGTGATGTAGTTTTGGCATATAAGGAGTTTTGTGATACTCTTACTGCTGAAGAAGCTAAAGATGTGGTGTTACTATTCCACACTCAGCAAGTAGACCCGAATGGTACTGATTTGAATGAGGTCATTAAGAACGTTTGTCCAGATTACAATGTAGTATTCACCAATAGTAAATATTCAACCGATGATTTGAATTTGGTTTACAATCTTGCTGATGTTACAATTAATATGGCATCTAATGAAGGTTTCGGATTAGCAACTTGTGAATCAGTAAATGCTGGGACACCGATTATTGTTAATGTAACTGGTGGTATGCAAGACCAATGTAACTTTACGATTGATGGTGAGTATATCACAGCAGAACAATATGTTGAGTTGGGTTCGCTACACAACAGAAAAAAGCTACCACAAAATTTAAGTTGGGGTAGTTGGGTAAATCCAATTTGGCCTACGAATCGTTCACTTCAGGGTTCACCTGCAACTCCATACATTTTTGATGATAGGTGTTCATACGAAGATGCAGCAAAAGCTCTAAGACAGTGGTATGATACTCCAGAAGAACGTAGAATTGAATGTGGATTGGAAGGTTCACACTGGATGAAATCTGAAGAAAGTGGTATGACCGCATCACAAATGGGTAATCGTTTTGTTGAATGTATGGAAACCGCACTAGAAAAATGGCAACCAATTAATGAAGTAGTATTATGGAAGATATAAAAAAGTTTTGTGTAGTAAGTTGTCCGATTTCCACTCGTAGTGGTTATGGGGCAAGAAGTAGAGATTTTGTTCGAGCTCTAATTAAATCAAAACCCGATTGGGAAATCAAAATCCTATCACAGAGATGGGGGCAAACCGCAATGGATGTTTTGGAGCCAGGTGTAGATGATGATTTATTGAGTAGAATCATCTTTCAAAAGGAGGACCGAAAGCCAAATGTTTGGATTCAGATTACTGTACCAAACGAGTTCCAACCAGTTGGAGATTATAACATTGGTGTAACTGCTGGTGTAGAAACCACAATCATGCCACCCGCGTGTTTGGAGGGGATTAATCGAATGGATAAGGTGTTAGTATCATCTGAGTTTACTAAGAAGGTGATAGAAAGTACCACATTTGATAAGAAAGACCAGCAAACAAATCAAACGGTTGGGCAATTAAAATGTACAACACCAGTTGATGTTTTATTTGAAGGTATCGATATCAACATATATGATAATAAAGCTGAATCCGAAGTGGGTATTGATGATGCACTAAAAGATGTTAAAGAACCATTTGCATTTTTGTTTGTTGGGCATTGGCTCAAAGGAGATTTTCAGCAAGATAGAAAAAACGTAGGTGGTTTGATTTGGACATTCATAAACGCATTTAAGAATAAATCAAAACAACCAGCACTAATACTAAAAACAAGTGGTGGTAGTACATCATTGGTAGATAGAGTTCGAATTCGAAAAATGATTGAAGAGATTAAATCACAATGTGATTCGGTTAGATTACCTAACATCTATTTACTCCATGCCGATTTAACCGATGAAGAAATGAACGCATTGTATAACCACCCAAAGGTTAAAGCACACGTTTCATTTACGAGAGGTGAAGGATTTGGTAGACCGTTGTTGGAAGCAACGATTAGTGGTAAACCAATGGTAGTATCAGCTTGGTCGGGCCATACGGATTTCTTAAATTCTGAAATGGTAACTTTGGTTGGGGGTAATCTAACAAAAGTACACCCATCAGCAGCAGATAAGCAATTCTTATTGGAAGATGCTGAGTGGTTTGAAATAGATTATGGTATTGCTGGTGGTGTTATGAAGGATATGTTCGATAATTATAAGAAGTATTTGGAGAAGTCCAGAAAACATAGACAATACACTAAAGATAGGTTTACATTTGAACATATGGTAACCCTATTGGGGACTCAGCTTGAAGATGTTAACACTAAACCACAAACTGTTGGGTTGACATTACCAAAGTTGAAAAAGAAAGAAGAACCAACAAAAGTAGAACTACCTAAATTAAAAAAGGTAACTGAGTAATGCCAGGATACTACAATACTCATTTGAGGAAAACATCAGACCCCACTCCAATTACGAAAAGTAAGATGGAGCGGGGTATGGTGGTTAAAATTAAGTACAAAAAGGATACGGGGACAAAGTTGTATCTCGTATTTGTACTACAACCAAAATGGCCCAATACCACCGATGGTAAGTTACACGGGTTATCTTTAGATGCAGTAAGTCCATCCAAACTTCAGGAAATTTCAGAAATTTACAATGAGGTTATATCCAAATCATCAAAGGTTAAAAGATTAGATTTGGCTAAGATTCAAATTAATGAAGCATCTAAAGTGTTTTATACATCAGAAATCAAAACTGAAAAGCAATTGAAAGCAGCATATCGTACATTCAATCTATTGGATATCAAATCAATTCAAGCAGTAAACTACGATTGGGGTAAATACGATAAGATATCGGATAGAGATACGAGAAGAAGGAAGATGGAAGAAGAAGCGGAACTCAGAAGATTGGAAGCTGAACAAAAGAAAAATCGTAACTAACTGAGTATCAATACGTTGGCTATGATAGTGGAGCAAGAATAAAAAAAGAAGGATAATGTTTGTTTAAATGAACAATTTTTCGTATATTTGTTTTAATATAGATACATTATGAAAATTAGTTACGCAGTTACAGTATGTAATGAGTTTGTAGAAATACAAAAACTCATCCCCTTTCTTTTAGAGAATAAGAGGGGTGGTGATGAAGTTGTGGTTTTATTCGATTCTAAGAATGGAAAAAAATCTGTAGAAGATTATCTAAGAAGTAAATCAATAAATGGTGGATTTTTATGGTTTCCATATGAGTTCGATGGACACTTTGCGGACATGAAAAATAAACTCACCGAAATGTGTAGTGGTGATTACATATTTCAGATTGATGCAGATGAAATTCCACATGAAGTTCTGATGGAGAACTTACCCGCTATTCTAAAAGAGAATGCTATTGATGTAATCTTAGTACCCAGAGTAAATACGGTAGATGGGTTAACAGATGAACACATTCAAAAGTGGGGATGGAATGTAAACGAAAACGGATGGGTTAACTGGCCTGATATGCAGTATCGTATCTATAAAAACTCAGATAACATCAAATGGGTTAACAAAGTGCATGAGGTTTTAGAGGGATTCCAAACCCTATCACATTTACCAATGGCTGAGGAGTTAGCACTATACCACCCGAAGGATATTGGTAGACAAGAAAAACAAAACGCTTACTACGATACATTATGAACATATATGTAGATATTGATGATACCATTTGTTTCTATAAAGATGGGTTAGATAAATCATCACTGGGTAGAGATTACAAAAATGCTATTCCAAATTTGGATAATATAAAAAAAATTTGTATATTGTATGAACAAGGACATACGATAACTTATTGGACTGCTAGAGGTAGTGTAACTGGTATTGATTGGTATGATGTAACTAAAAATCAATTAGATGAGTGGGGGTGTAAGTATCACCATTTAAGTGTGGGGGAGAAACCACCATACGATTTACTTATATGTGATAAAACTAAACGAATAGAAGAGATATGAATAAATTCAGAGCGCCTGTATATCCAATACCACCATCATTCGATGTGCATGAGAACTTAGATTTAGAATCTACTAAAAAGTACATTCAGTATTTGAGTGGTACTGGAGCACAAATAGCAATGACTACTGCTGGAACATCTCAATACAACCTACTTTCGGTTGATGAGGTTCGGAAGTTAAATACCATCGTATCTAGTTTTGATGGAGAAAAGATATTGGGATTACCCCCATTGAGTACAAAACATTTATTAGAAGAAATAGATTGGATGAATTCTAATTTTGAACCAATGGACACTTCTCTACTAATTTTATTTCCTGAGAGATACTATGATGATGACCAGATTGTAGAGTTTTTTGAAGAAATTTGTTCAAAATCTAATTTTGATATTCTTGTGCATGGTAACATACTTAAAAAGGGAATGGGTGGTTCATATGAATACAGCAAACCCTTATTGGATAGATTATCGGAAATAGATGGGTTCATTGGTATGAAAGAAGAAGCAGGTAATCTAATGCACTCTACAACTAATATTCCATCTAATTTAGAGGTAATTGTAGCTGGTGGAAGTATGAAACGATTTTGGGCTCTTCAACCACATGGTGCTACTACTTATTTAGTTGGGGTCGGTTCATTTAATCCGGTGTGGGAAGAGATATTCTATGATGATTATTTTGATTCACAACATACACAAGCACATAAGATAATCAGAACTGTTGAAACCCCACTGTTTGATATTTTTATGAAGAATGGGTGGCACCTATCTATGAGAACAGCACTAAAACATATGGGATATATTAAATTTGATAGAAACCCGTTTAAACAGCCAACTGAAGAGCAGAAGCAACAAATTATAAATGCAGTAAATAAAGTATTATGAATAAGGATAAAGTATATATCATAGGTCCGTGTAGTTTAGAAAAGTATGAGCTATCATACGAAGTATTAGCGGCGGTTTACCCATATGTGAAAGATAAGAATTTTTATTTTAAAGGTTCTTACGATAAGGCGAATAGGAGTTCAATCACAGGTCAACGGGGACCTGGATTGGAAGAGGGCATGGAGATTTTTAAACAACTGAAGAAGGATTTTCCAGGTCTTAAAGTTACAACCGATGTACATGAAACACATCAAGTAGAAAAGATTTCTGATGTAGTGGACCTAATCCAAATTCCGGCGTTTCTATGTAGACAGACTGATTTGTTGGTTGAGTCTGCTCGACTTTCCAATGAAGTAAATATCAAAAAGGGACAGTGGATGAACCCACAAAATATGGTAAAGGGTATTGATAAGTTGAAAAATACAAACCCAGATTGTAGTGTTTGGGTTACTGAAAGAGGTTCTGCATTCGGATACTCTCAGTTTGTTGTTGATTTCTCAAGTGTTGACTTTATGAAAGAACACTTCGATAAAGTTATCTTTGATACAACACACTCAGCACAACTACCAAAACCAAACGGTAGAATGGGTGGTAATCCGACTTTAGCAGCAAGATATTTTAAGGCAACTGATATATTCAATTACGATGGTGTATTTGCAGAGGCACACCCAAACCCACCTCTTTCATATTCGGATGCTGATTCTGTATTACCTTTGGGTGAGATGGTAGATTTGTTAAAAGATGAGATAAAATGATTAAGAGATTAGAAGAAGGTGCTACTATATCAGATATGGTAGAGTTATTAAAATCAGATGGTGTATTTCTAATAAACGAATACGTTACTGGTGATTTTCTTAGCGGATTGCACGATGAAGTTTTAGATTTATGTGAATCTCAAGGCGGACACTATGAGTTCGGTAGAAACTACAGAGGGCCATCTCTTAAATCTTTCTCAACTGATAGCTATACACATAAGTTGTATGATTCCGATTGGATGCGAGCACTAGATAAAATTTATCGTGGTACTGATACTGGGTTTTGTAGTTCAATTTATGCAACATATGATTACAAAAGTGATGAGGGTTTAGCTAGAAATGGTTGGTTACATTTTGATAGAACTAATTGCTTGAAGTTTTTTGTGTATCTTACAGATGTAGATAAAACTAATGGGGCATTTAGTGTATCTCCTGGCTCCAGAAGTAAGGGTAAGGAGTTAAGAGAATCGGCATGGTCTTCTAAAGATTACGAAACTGTACTCAACCGAATTGAATTGGATTATCCCGAATTAAAGGATGAGTACCCATTTGAACCTGTAGAAGCTAAGGCGGGTACGATGATTGTATTTGATACAGATACCTTTCACAAAGGTGGTGAGTGTGAAGATGGTAAAAGTAGATTAGTAGTTAGAGCACATTGTAAATAAATAACATATTATGGTAAATCTTGAATATAATGGAGTAAAAATATCAATTTTCAATGAAAATTTGAAATACCAGAAAAACACACCAGTTCAAAACCGACTTAGTTTGGGTACATATGAACAGGAAGAAATTGTGGGGGTGCGAAATGCAATATCCGAATCGGATGTTGTTCTTGATTTAGGTTCAAGTCTTGGTGTTACCTCTTGTATTATTGCAAGTTTGATATCCGATAGTAGCAATCTTGTTGCAGTAGAAGCAAATCCCACTCTAATCGAAAACATTAAACACAATAGAGATATTAACAACTTTTTGTTTGATATCAAAAATGCACCCGTATCGTATAACAATAGAATTGTAAATTTTAACTATAATGGATTGAGTTTATCAGGTTCCATAATTAGAAAAAAACATCTTGAGGGTAATGATACTGCTTGGGGTAAGTACACATCGGTGAATATGGAGACTGTGACACCACTTGATTTGGAACGCCAATACAATAAGAAATTTACATTTTTAAGTTGTGATATCGAAGGCGAAGAATATGACCTCCTTTACTATATGTTTGACTATTTTAAGAACTTTAATGCAATGGTTGTAGAGTTTCACGAATCGTACAATGATAGTAAGTATAATAGAAAAGATATCCATCAAAAATATTTACCCCACTTCCACATAACTAATATTGGCCAAACCTCAATATTCAAGAAAAGATAAAATGAAAAACTTAGTTATTTTAGGAGAATCACATACTCGAAGTTTTGCTTATCGTAAAAACATTTTCCCATTCTTTATGGGTTCGGGAATGTATATAAATCTTGATAAATCCAATATAACAGAAGTAAACACAAAAATCAAAAAAGTATTATCAAATATTGATAAATCTGAATGTTTAACTTTTCTGTATTTGGGTGAACCAAATTGTAGATTCCCAATAAAAAAGCACTGGACACCTCATTGGGATGAGTTACATAAGGGATTGGAAGTAAAACCTTATGTTGATGAGAGGTACTTAAATGAGTGTTTAGATAACATATCTAATTTAGAATTAGAAAGTATCGATTATATTATCACACCCACAGGAGCTTATGACCCAATCCAACCAGCACTATTGTATTTTAACAATTTGCTAAAACAGAGATATGGTGATATGGTGATAGATGTATTTTCAAAAACTATTGATAGCGAACTTAGAACCAAAAATAGTTACAAAGCTAAAGATTGGAAAGCGGACCCTATACACGTTAATTCAAAAATATCTGAAGATTTTTTGGAAATTCTAAGTGATAGAAATATTATAGATGATGTTAGCTCATACAGTTCTGAAATTGATGGATATTTTGGTACTCATTTCTTACGAACTGATAGAAGTAAATTTGGTAGTTATATTATAAAAAACGATTGATATCAAAATAGATTTGGTACTTTTAATTTAAAATAAATGGGAAAAAAAATACATATTGGATTTCACAAAGCAGGCTCAACATTTCTACAGCAAATTGTTTTTCCTAAAGTACCCAATTATAAAGGTAGAAATATTAATAAGAGCACAGATAAACACACTGAATTATATTTGAATCAAAGCGTTGAAAAGGGTTGTGAAAATATATTGAATTATTATAACAAGTTTGATGACCATTTTATTTCAAATGAACTTTTTACAAAACTTAGACATAAAAAACTTTTTGAACTTTTAGAAAAATATAATTACAATGATGTTTTAGTTTTTGAACGTAATTTAGATGATTTAATTAAAAGTCGTAAAAGGCATAAGGCATCAGAATTTTTTCTTCAAAAAAAAATAGATAATGGCAATATTGATGAAGAAGTAATTAATCACTATTCCACTAAAAAATTAAGTGAGGGGATTGTAAATTTAACCGTTATAAATTTTGAAAAGTTTTTTAGTGGAGATAAAAAAGAAATAAAGAAGTTATCAGAATTTTTAGACCACGATGTCGAAGATGTTGTATTAACTAATTTAGACAAAAAAATAAACGCAAATAGAAAAACATAAAAATGAAAAGATTATGCATAATTCCTGCTCGTGGGGGAAGTAAAAGATTGCCTCGTAAGAATATACGACCATTGAATGGTAAACCATTGGTGTTCTACACCATTGATTCTGTGATAAATTCTAAAGTGTTTGATAAAGTAATATTTACATCAGATGATGATGAGATTCTGTCATTAGTATCTAAAAACTACTCATCAACAATTTTAGATGTTGTTAAGCGTCCTGATGATTTAGCAACCGATACTTCTAAAGTGATTGATACTGTGTTACACTTTATTGATGATGATTATGAGCAAATTTGGCTGACTCTACCAACTTCACCTATGAAAGTATCCGATGATTTTGTAAAAGCATCTGAGTTGTTAGATGAGGATAGCGATTCAGTTCTATCATATACTGAAATGGAGTTTCCACCAACGTTGGGATTGGTTGTTAAGGGTAACAATATTATAGAAGATTACGACCAGACTCAACCGTGGCAGAATGGTAATAGTAGAAGTCAAGACCACCCAATGGTGTACAGACCAAATGGAGCATTATATGGGTCTTGGACTTCAAAACTTAGGGAAAATAAAAATTACTATGTAGGTCAAACGAAGGGATATTTTATGCCTAGAAATCGTTCAATCGATATTGATACTCAATTTGAGTTTGATTTGGCAGAATTTATGATGAACCAATGAATTTAGAGTTACAAAATATATCCTCTTATAACTTTAACAATATCGGCTCCGTAGCTCTTGTTGGTAGTAGTGGTATTCTATTAGATATGGAATATGGTAGTTTAATTGATGAGCATGATACCATTATTAGATTTAATGCAGCACGAACTTTAGGATATGAAAAACACGTAGGTAGTCGTACAGATATTCGTATTATGAACGGCCATTGCTTTGCGGGGACATCAGACCCAAAACGATTTGAGAATCATGACCCCAACTTTATATCATCTTTGGTCGGTGAGCACTTTTTTGTTAAGGGTTACAATTGGCAAGAATTTCACAAAGGGGTATTATCAAATCTAAATAAAAACTATATAAACTTTATTTCAGAAGGTTATATCCAGTGGGGGGGTTCTTTTATAAATACCCACCCATCAGTTGGGTTTCTTGGATTACTGATAGCAGTAACATATTCAGATAAAATATCTGTTTTTGGGTTTGACCATGGTAATATAGAAAATAAAAGAAGGCATTATTGGGAAAGTGTTATTCCTGGAAATATGCACTCCTTTGATGCAGAGAAGGAGATATTCAAAGAATATGAAACCAAAAACGTAATAAAAATATACAGATAATGAACTACACAAATGATAATGGTTATGCGTTAACCTATGATGATATTCAACTCGTACCAAAATTCTCAGAAATCAAATCGAGAAAAGGAATCAACTTAAACACTAAGTTGAGTAGAAGATATGGATTACTACGACCAATTGTAGCATCACCTATGGATACAGTATGTGAATTTGATATGGCATACAAAATGGCAGAACTTGGTGGTGTGGGGTGCATTCACAGATTTATGAGTATCGAAAGGCAATGTGATATTGTGAGCAGATTGAAAGAATCATTCTACTCAGATGATTTTGGATTAGCCGAAACTTGGGGAGTAATGTACGATGATTGGCACGCTGAAGAACGTAAGATTCCAATTATGGCAGCAATCGGTGTTCAGGAAGAGGATAAGGATAGAGCTAACGCTCTCGTTAATGCGGGAGCAAATGTTCTTCTTATTGATGTAGCACATGGTGACCACCAGAATGTTTTAGATATGGTTATTTGGTGCAAGCGGATGTTATCATCTCACGTTGATATTATCGCTGGAAACATTGCAACAGCTGAAGCAGCAGAAAGATTAGAAGAAGCAGGTGCCGATGGATTGAGAGTTGGTATTGGCGGGGGTTCACTTTGTACGACCAGAGTTAAGACCGGATTCGGTGTTCCAAACGTAACATCTTTAAAAGAAGTTGATTTGGTAGCAACCACACCAGTTATGGCAGATGGTGGTATCAGAACGAGTGGTGATATTGCAAAAGCATTGGCAGTTGGTGCTGATTGTGTGATGTTAGGTTCATTATTAGCTGGAACTGATGAAGCACCTGGTCAGATTGTAGAAACACCAAATGGGCTGTATAAGAGATACAGAGGTTCTGCTTCGTTGGAAACCAAAGTAACACATGGGCAAGAAGCAAGAAATGTTGAAGGTGAATCCACTACAATCCCATATAAGGGTGGTGTTAAGTTTATCATCAATGGGCTGTTGGATGGTGTTAAATCGGCACTATCTTATGCCGGAGCAGAGAATCTCAGAGAGTACATGCCACAATATGTGATTGTAACTAATAGTGGTATTAGCGAAGCTAAACCACATCTCTTGTAAGAGATAATTTGGATATTTCCGAATAATTTCGTATATTAAGTAAAATTTACACTATGTTAAGTAAAAAAGATATATCATTCATTCAACCAAGCAGAAACAATCTGAAGTATCTGAAGTGGTCGTATGAATCAATTAGAAAGAATGGTGGTGATGAACCAACCATTTGTGTTGCTGATGATTTCAGTAATGATGGGACTTGGGAATGGTGCCAGGAAATGATGGAGACAGACCCAAACTTCAAAGCAATTCGAAACGAAGGACCGACACGTTTAGGACATACAATCTTATACGATAGATTGATTAATGAGGTAGCAACCACACCCATCGTAGGAATCTATCATGCGGATATGTATCTTTGTCCTGGCGCATTGGAATCTGTATTGGAACATATTAAACCATTAAGTGTTGTTTCATTAACTCGCATTGAACCACCACTTCATCCCGATGGGCCTGAGAAGATTCTGATGGATTTTGGTATTGAGCCGGAGGAGTTTGTGGAATTGGAAGATGATTTGTTACATCAGATTCCATCACTAAAGCAGGGTAGAACTACAGAGGGTATCTTTGCACCTTGGTTTTTGTTCAAAGAAGATTTTACATCAATTGGTGGGCACGACCCACTATTCGCACCACAATCAAAAGAGGATACTGATATCTTTAACCGATTCCATCTGAATGGGTATAAGTTTATTCAGACTTGGGATGGGTTTGTGTATCATATGACTTGTAGGGGTAGTAGATTTGCCGATGGGGCAAAGCGAAATCCAAATGGTGAAGTGTTTATGAAGAACAGAGAAACTGACGAGTGGTTAACTCAGAACCAACGTTCTACTAGAAACTTCCTTAGAAAGTGGGGACACTATTGTAAGCATGATAGTTTGATGAAACCAATTGTACCACCAAAATATAATATACAATTCAGAATATTCAATGCTAATGAAATTATCCTTAGTATGTTAGAACCGTGGTGTGATAACATCTATGTTGATATCGAACAAAGTAAAATAGATGAGTATATTCAGACGGAACAACCTAATACAGATTATGATTTGACCCAAAGAATTAACAAAGATGGGGTGGATTCTGATATAATTTTGAGGTTTGATGCAAATAAAGTTACTCAAAATTCATATAACATCATACAACAACTATCTACCATACTTGAGTCTAATGAAATTGAGGTTGGAAAGTTCGAATTGGACATATTTGAGATAACAATCAATAAGGTAAAAACTTACGAAAATTCATTAATTCGTTTGAACTAACGTATTTATATGCGTTATGATGTACTACATTTTACTTCCAGATGATGAGGATAACGGGGTTCAATACTCAACAAACGTATTGGGTGAAATCTCATTTAAAAACTTTTGGGCAGACCAGGGATTCGAAATATTTCAAAGAATGGTTCATAAGTATCCCGATACGCTGGAGCATATAAAAATTAAAGATGAAAAGAGTAAAGAATACACACCAGAAGAATTTTTGGATGTGATATCTAAGCTAAATATAATCCGTTAATTATACAAAAAAAGGAACACATGGGTAAGATTAGGATGAACGATTATGCATCCGACGAGTGGGATGATTTGGATGAACTACATGGTGGACGAGAGAAAATAAAAAGAAAAAACAATGGAAAGGCAAAAAACACGAATGAAGATGACCTTCACCAATCACAACGGCTGCCTGCCGGTTGGAGAGAGGGTGATAGTTTTATCGGTAGACGAAAAAAAGCAAGAAATTAAACTTGCTGACCCATTTGATAGAGAATGGGTTGTACCAATGGCATATGTTTTTCTTCCTGAATAATACTTATACAAAAGAACACTAAGGATTATTATGCCAGCAAAATCAAAAGCACAACAAAAGTTTATGAGTTTGGTTTACGCTCTTAAAAAGGGTGATGTAAAACCTTCAGATGTATCGCAAGATGTGAAGGATGCAGCTAAATCAATGAAAACAAAAGATGTGAAAGATTTTGTAGATACTAAGCAATCTAATTTACCTAACAAAGTTGAGGTAGCATTAGAGGAACTTATCAAAAAGATAGATGAAGAGTGGAGTGATAAGTACAAGCGGAGCATCGATTGTAATAATCCAAAGGGGTTTTCACAAAAAGCACATTGTGCTGGTAAAAAGAAAAAGTAATGGAGGAAATAAATGTTATTAAAAGTTGGTTCACGTGGAAATGAAGTAAAATTATTACAAGAATTTCTTGGGATTGGAGCAGATGGGATTTTCGGTAAGGGAACTGAGGCAGCAGTTAAAGAGTTTCAAAAAATCAACGGTCTGGTTGCTGATGGTATTGTTGGCCCTGCCACTTGGGATTGTATGGGTATCGCTACTACTGATGATTCTGAAAAAACATACGAAACGGAAAATGGTTTAATCGTAAACAGACATTTCCTTCCAGTTGGGGAATATAAATCAGGCCCAACAAATAAAGAATATTGTTTCTTACATCATACTGCTGGATGGCACAATCCATACAATTGTATAGACCAATGGGGTAGAGATTCTCGTGGTGCTGTTGCAACTGAATTTGTATTGGGTGGACCGTCGGTAAAGGGAAATGATGAATCATACGATGGTGTAATGGTTCAAGCATTTCCAGAAGGTGCATATGGATGGCACTTGGGAAAGAATGGTTCACAACACATGCATACACATTCAGTAGGTATCGAAGTATGTAACTTTGGATACGTTAAGGATGGTAAAACATATGCGGGAACCAGAGTACACGAATCACAGTTGGTTGAATTAGATAAACCATTCAGAGGATTCAAAACTTGGCACAGATATTCAGATGACCAAATCGAAGCACTCAGAAAGTGGATTCTTTGGATTGGTGAAAGAGATGGTATTGATATCAGAGCTGGATTACCAACATTGGTTAAAGAAAAAGGTGCTGATGCATTTGAATTCAATGAAGATGCATACTATGGTAGAATTAAAGGTGTGTGGACTCACACAAACACCCGCAAAGATAAATTCGATATGTTCCCACAACAGGAACTATTAGATATGTTGGCGGGGTTGTAATATGAAAGAGTTTAAGGAAATAGAGGATATCTTCGATACAGAAGAATTCAAATCACTATCGTTTTGGAAAAGGTTACGACTTAGATTGTGGATTGCATTTATGCACACCATAACAATGTTTTAAACTAAGGAGTAATTATGAAAGAATTATTGAATAGTATCACAGATACACGAATGGTGTATTTGTTGATGTCGTTAGTATTACTAACAGGGTACTTCACTCAATCTTGGGGTGTGGTGATTTTTGTAACATTTATGCTGAACGTTGGTGTGTGGACTGGGTTCTGCCCATCTAAGTGGTTCTTCGCTAAATGTGGGTTTAAGAAATCGGAACTCTAAGTGAAAGCTCTTGATGGGATATCGTTAAACGCCAAAATCTCTTTGGCAGTGGCGGGGGTTATTATGTTAACCTTCTTTGCTGTACAAACGTGTATTGTATTTGGGTTATGTGAACCAACTTTATTTCTTGCTAAGTTCGGATGGGGGTGTGTTGTATTCTTTATGCCTCCATTCTTTAAGGTTGTAAGCGAGTTTGTAAACAATATAAAGATTAGAGAAGAAAAGGTAAACTCTCAGTTGGCTGGTATCAGTCAATCTAATCTTGTTGTTACACTAACAATGGATGGGTACATCATTAAAGCAAATGATAACTTTTGTAAATTAGTTGGATGTACAGAGGGGGATATGATTAAAAAACCACATTCTGCGATGGTTACTCCCGAATACGCTAAAAGTAAAGAATACTTAGAATTTTGGGAAACCCTACGACGTGGAGAAAGTATAACTGGTGAGTTTGAGAGAGTTGCTAAGGATGGTTCAAAGAGATGGTTATATGGTAACTATACACCAATCAAAAACTCAAATGGTGAATATGATACGATACTTAAAATAGCAACTGATATTACTGCACAACATGAAGCTGAAGATATAGTTAACCAAAAGAACTCATACTTAGAACACGCTGCTAAGATTCTTAGACACGATATGCATAGTGGTATCAACACTTATATGCCACGAGGATTATCATCTCTTAGAAGAAGATTGAATGATGAAACAATCAAAGAGTTAAAAATTGAAGCACCACTTAAAATGTTAGATGAAGGGCTAAAACACACTCAGAAGGTTTATGCTGGTGTAAAAGAATTCACTAACTTAGTAAAAGAAGATGTTCAGTTGGATACAAAAGAAGTTGATTTAAGAGAAATACTGAAAAATTATTTATCATCAACATCATACTCAAAACAGGTGGTAATTGATGAATTAGTAATGATAGATGTAAACGAACCACTCTTTTGTACAGCCATTGATAATTTAATTCGTAATGGATTGAAGTATAACGATAGTGGAACGAAAACTGTTATGATATTTATGGAAGATGGTAACACATTATGTGTACAGGATAATGGTAGAGGTATGACTCAAACTGAGTTTGAGAATTTATCAAAACCATACATTAGAAAACAAGGACAGAAAGAAAGTGGTTCAGGTTTGGGATTGAATATTTGTATAGCAATTCTAAAAGAACATGGTTTTGATATAACAGCAGAAAAAACTAACCCAGGAACTAAATTAAGGATAAGGTTAAAATGAGCAATATGATTAACTCAATTTTATTGGTGGATGATGAGGATTTATTCCACTTGGTGTTTGAGGATGCGTGTAGCATCT